>Ga0114997_10001050_pt1 | contig 22944 bp, 21 predicted proteins | sample ArcticOcean_MG_C_2_FD_87045 | JGI IMG/M metagenome (GOLD analysis project Ga0114997, IMG submission 87045) | Marine microbial communities from western Arctic Ocean - ArcticOcean_MG_CB4_136 | ecosystem: Environmental > Aquatic > Marine > Oceanic | place: Arctic Ocean: Canada Basin | collected...
GAGGACTTCTTAGGCTGACGTAGTTTGTTCTGCGAATTCCTTTCTTCTTCGCGCCACTTTTTCACCCCGCGTTATTGCTAAAACCCGGGTAAGACGAAGGAGAAAATGCGCCTGCTTCTTCTTTTCTCTCTCTCTCTTTACGTACCCGTGTGTGCACTTTCCGCAGTAAGTAAGTGTTCTCTTAAACAACTTTCCAGGGGAGCGTGGCACGACACTCAACACAACAAAATGTGTCGACTTTCCCTCTTTTTGTTGGGTTTGGGGGTGACTTTTTTTGGAGAGATTTTTGAGGTCTCTTCCCCCAAAGCACGAAATGACGTCGTCGAACAACACAGCTGGCAAAAACAACAAGAAAGAAATCTCTTTTCCAAAACCAAAAAGGGAAAAATCTTGAGGTGGAGAGAGAAAAGAAACAACATTCACCTGGTGGTGAAAACATCTTTGTCCCATCTTCTCTCTTTCTGTATCCACACACACACCGAATTCCTCACTCTTATTTCGCACACAATGGCTACTTTTTCCGCCGCCAAGGTACGCATGCAACGCAATTCTTTTCTTCTCGCGCTCGTCTGCTGTTCGCGTCGGAGGTTCCCTCCCGCATTTTCGCCCGACGCGTTATTTTTCTCCGCTAATCGAAAATGGATGTGTGCCTAAAAAAAAGAAATTTCTCGCTCGCAAAAGAAAGGGGAGTAATCGTAAATGATGACAGAAAATTGCGCGCGCGACAAAAGCGCGCGAACGAATTCTCCTCCTTCTCTCTCGCGCGCGAAATTTTGAACGCGACAACTGACCACAAACTTTCTTCTGAAACTCTCACAGACTACCCAACTCACGCAGTTCTCCAAGGCTGCCGGTCAGTTCAAGAACAAGACCGTCGCCAAGGTGTGTTCTTTTTTCCATCGGTCGTTCTCGTTATCCGCTCTCTCTTCTGGTCTCTGTTTTTTTGCTTTTAATATAATTCAAGGCGGTTGGTGGTAGGAGGTGAAAGAAGAAGCCATTCCAGATCAACTTTTGCTCTGCGTATGAGAAAAAGCTCTTCTATTTTCTCTCCTCCTCCTCCTCCTCCTACTGTTGTCGTCGAATCGATCGGGTCTGTGTACTACTACATAATCCTGTTTTGGTTTATAATAGTACGAAACACGCAGTTGCTCACATATTTCGTTTCTTCCCTTTTCGCAGGCGTCTGTCAGCAACACTATCGAAGCCAAGGGCAAAACCTGCAAGGTTGCCATCAATGGCTTTGGTCGTATCGGCCGTAACTTTTTGAGATGCTGGCACGGCAGAGGCAAGGACACCTTGCTCGAAGTCGTTGCCATCAACGACTCCGGCGGTGTCAAGCAAGCCTCGCACTTGATCAAGTACGATTCCATCATGGGCACGTTCGAAGCTGACGTCAAGATCGTCGACGACACGCACATGTCCATCGATGGCAAGAGCATCCAAGTTGTCTCCTCCAGAGACCCGTTGCAATTGCCGTGGAAGGAATTAGGCATCGACATCGTCATCGAAGGTACTGGTGTCTTCATTGACACCCCGGGTGCTTCCAAGCACTTGACCGCGGGTGCCAAGAAGGTTGTCATCACCGCCCCGGCGAAGGGCGACGACATCCCGACGTACGTTTTGGGCGTCAACGCTGACCAATACAAACACTCTGACAAGATCATCTCCAACGCGTCTTGCACAACCAACGGCTTGGCGCCGTTCGTCAAGGTCTTGAACGACAAATTCGGTTTGGTCAAGGGTTTGATGACCACCACTCACTCGTACACTGGTGACCAAAAGCTTTTGGACGCCTCGCACAGAGACTTGAGACGCGCGAGAGCTGCGGCCTTGAACATTGTGCCGACCTCCACTGGCGCCGCCAAGGCTGTTGCCTTGGTCTTGCCGGAATTGAAGGGTAAGTTGAACGGTATCGCGTTGAGAGTCCCGACCCCGAACGTTTCTGTTGTCGATTTGGTTATCCAAACCTCCAAGAAGGTCACCGCCGAGGAAGTCAACAATGCGTTCCGTGAGTCAGCGGCTGGTCCGTTGAAGGGCATCTTGTCCGTCTGCGACGAACCGTTGGTCTCTGTCGATTTCAGATGCACCGACCAATCCACGACTATCGACTCTGCTTTGACGATGGTCATCGGTGACGACATGTTGAAGGTTGTTGCGTGGTATGACAACGAGTGGGGCTACTCCCAAAGAGTCGTCGATTTGGCTGAACTCACCGCGGCCAACTGGGAATAAGCGATGATGATGGCTTTTCGTTTGCTAAAAACTAAAACAGCTTGTTATACTATCTATATTTACAGCTAATAAAAAACTAATCCATGACGTTAGAATTCTATATATAAGTATATATTGTACCTGGTACGCGCCTCGCATAGATACATTGTATGGATGTAACGCATCGCGACAACTTTTAAAATGAAAACATGCTACGCGTGTCTGTTGGTGAATCATTTGATATTGATATTAAAAGAACAATACTAACATTAATAACAATACTAGAAAAAGTGTATTCTTCTCCATCTTTGAATTAAATTTCATTAAATTTCATCTTGAACGTGCGCATCCATCGGCAACTCGCCGGACTTTGTGATCGTGACAGTTTCGCTCGGCGGCGTTCCGTTCAAACCTTCGATTTTACGAACGACGTCCATACCATCCGTGACTCTTCCAAAAACGACGTGTCGACCGTCCAACCAAGAGGTGACCACGGTGCAAATGAAAAACTGCGACCCGTTCGTGTTCGGGCCGGCGTTGGCCATGGACAACGTTCCTGGACCGGTGTGCTTCAACTTGAAGTTTTCATCCGCGAACTTTTCGCCGTAAATAGACTTGCCTCCCGTGCCATCTCCTTTGGTGAAATCACCACCTTGGATCATAAAGTCTTTGATCACTCTGTGAAAAGTTGAGCCTTCGTAGCCGTATCCTTTCTCTCCGGTCGCTAACGCTCGGAAGTTTTCGACCGTCTTCGGTACCGTGGCGCCGTACAAACCCATGGTAATTCTTCCCGCGTCTTTCCCTCCGATGGAGACGTCGAAGTAAACGGTGTTTGTAATTTTCGGTCCTTTCTTTGCTTCGACAAAGACGCCGTTGATGCCGATAAAAATGGCCAAGCACGCCAAGGCGAACGTCGCCAGCAACGCTTTGCGTGAATGTTTAGAAGAAGAAAAAGAGCTCATCTTTTATATCGTCTCGTTTGTTGTGAAGAAATTCACAGAGAGAATTTTTCGCGATCAACAAAAATCTCTCCTCTCTTCTCTGTTCTCGTTTGGCTTGTTGTTGTCGTTTCCAACCTCATCATGTCATCCGAATAGAGCTGTTGCATTTCATGAAATCGCCCCAAAAAACGTGAAATGAAATGAAATTTGAAATGAAACCCTAAACAAACACCGATTTCACCTTTTTGAAATAGCTTTTCAAAAAGAAATTCTTCGCCTGCGGCGGGCAAAAAATACAAGTGCTTCAAGGAAAAACTCGCTTTTAGTGGACCTCTTTGTATCCCAATAAATCATCGTCAAAAGCCATTTTTACGCCATTTTTGGAACAATCAGACTCTAATCTGTCGCGGAGCGCGCCTGCGGCGCCCAAATTTTCGCGCGCGCGCCTTCGGCGCGCGCTTTTTGACCTCTCCCCCTATAAAAGTCTATTTCAGAGAAATCGTGAAATGAAATGAAATATATTTCATATTTCATATTTCATATTTCAGTGAAATATTTCCAACAGCTCTACATCCGAAAAAGCACAAAAAGCACAAAAATGAAAAAAAAAGAGAGACATCACAACAACAACAACTCGAACAACAACCAACAACAACAACAGATACGAGAGAGAAGAGTACATGTTTCTGCAGCACGGCGGGACCTCGCTCATTAAGCTCACCTCTGTTGTTTCGTGTTATTGCCGTTCGTCTTCCTATTGTTATTATTATCATCTTCATCACTTTAAAGGAGGAGGAGGATACAGAGGAGGAGGGAGAAGAATGTATTCGTCCTCGTCACCGACAGCGATACAAGCGAAGAAACAACAACCGAAAGAGGACAAGACGGAAGGAGGAGGAGGGGAGTATAATCCAGAAAAGACTGCCATTGTAGACGGGAAATACCGCAAGTGCGCGTGCGCCATCGTCTTCAACGACTCTGGCTCGCACGTTTTAGTCGGCGAACGCGCCAAGAAGAATGGGTCCTGGAATTTACCCCAAGGCGGGATGGAACCGAAAGAAACCACCGCCGAGGCGGCGACGAGAGAGCTGTACGAAGAGACTGGGATATCCTTAGATTCCTCGAAGAATAAAAAGAATATCCAAGTAGAGTTATTGTCTGTCTTAGAGAATGACGACGCGTATGCGTACAGCGCAGGTGGGTGGTTAAAAAAGAAAGGGTTGGCCGGACAACGGTTAGAGTTTGCAGTATTTCGATGTAAAACGTCCGCCGATCCCATGGAATTTGTAAACTTGGAAGGTTTGGACGGCGAACCGGCGGAGTTCACGCAGATGAAGTGGATGTCTTTGGATGAGTGCGTTGAGAGCGTGTGGGAGGCGAAGAAGAAAGCGTACGAGAAAATGCGAGTGAACGTCGAACCAATCGTTCGGAAGCATTTTTATTAGTCGCGCTTTCGTTTTGTAGTCACTCACTGTGTGTAGTTTGTTATTCTTATTCTTTTATTGTTTTATTGAAAGAGATTTGCGTTTACTTGGTGATGTTCTTCGCGACGCTTTGCGACTCTTTCCAGTTCACGCCCGGCATGATTAATCTCTGGTCAACTCTATCCTTGTAGTCAATCACGGTTTTCATGAGCGTGTCGAGCAATTCATCGCCCAACAAAGTCGGTTCTAATCCCAAGTCTTTCAAGTTGGAGTTTTTCGCGTTGTAGTAGTGCTCTTCCGCTTCGGTTCTCGGGTTCGGTACGCTAATAACTTCCGGACTCAATCCTAATTTCTGACCGGCTTCGGTGATCAAACCAGCGAGTTCGTTCACGGAGAATTGCTGCGTAAACTGGTTGTAAATTGGCATCTTTCCCGGTTCCGCGGGGTTGTCGACGGCAATTTGGATGCATTGCACGGTATCGCGAATGTTCAAGAAACCTCTTGTTTGTCCGCCCTTACCGTACACCGTCATCGGGTGACCAACCGCGGCTTGGATGCAAAATCTGTTCAATGCGGTACCAAAGACGGCATCGTAATCTAATCTGTTGATCAAGTCTGGGTGCATCATCGTTTCGTCTGTTGCGATGCCGTACACGACGCCTTGGTTAATATCCGTGCATCGCAAGTTCCACGCTTGCGTGCAAAACAACATGTTCGCAGAGTCGTGGCATTTCGACAAGTGGTAGAAAGAACCACCTTGTTTCGGGTACGGCAACGTATCTGTTCTACCGTTGTGCGTGATGGTCAAGTAACCTTCCTCGATGTCGATGTTCGGAGTACCGTATTCACCCATCGTGCCGAGTTTGACCAAGTGACAATCCGGCGCAAACTCTTTAATCGCGTACAAGACGTTAATGGTACCCATAACGTTGTTCGTTTGCGTAAAGATGGCGCGAGATCTATCCATCATCGAGTACGGTGCAGAGCGCTGCTCGCCAAAGTGTACCGCGGCAGTCGGGTTGAATTTTTCAAACGTTGCGCCCAAAAACTCGTAGTCGCACACGTCGCCGATGAACAACTCAATCTTTCTCCCGGAAACTTCTTCCCACTTGCGAACTCTTTCGTGGATGGATTTAATCGGCGTCAAGGAATTGAAACCGAGCTGATCATCAAACTGACGTCTACACAAGTTATCGACGATGGACACCTCGTAGCCTCTTTGGGACAAGTGCAAAGCCGTCGCCCATCCGCAGTAACCGTCGCCGCCGATGATCATGACGCGTTGGCCTTTGCCCGCGTCCGCAGCATCCGATCGCGGGTTGATCGCTTGAACGACCAAAGACGATTTCTTTCCGTGCCTCGCAGGGATGGAAGAAGACAATCGCAACGCGTTTCTAGTTTTGCTCATTCTTCTCGAGCTCAAGGCTGTATTTTAGTTACGATAAAAGAAGAGAAATAATTTGTTTTAGTTATACTATTTTAACACGTGGACAGATGATGAAAAAGAGAAGAAGAAGAAGAAGATGAAAAACAAAGGGAAAAAGAGAACAAAAACTCAAAAGCTCTTCAGCTCTCTTTTTCTGCTGCTGCTGTGATGTTCTTACCCGAAGAGGAGGAAGCGACGACGCGCGTCGTCGTCATCATAGCTGTTTTGTTAAAGGAGAAAGAAATCCATCATCGTTATTTTTAGTTCTTCTTCTGTATCTTTTACGCGCAACAAAAAGCGAGAGAAAGCGAAATGGAATTAATATTCCTTTCTCATCATCACATCTCTCCTCGTCTCTCGTCCCCGACAGAACCGACCACAAAAACGAGGAGGAAAAAGAATAAAAGAAAGAAAGAAAGAAAGGAGGAGGACGAACGAGGACACGGGAGAGACAGACACTTTTCGTCGTCGTCTCTGTCTCTCGCGAAGGTGGAAGGATACGAAGGAAAACGTACCGAAAGAGATGGCTGATTGTGCGATGGCTGACATATTATCAACTATTATTAGGAGAGCTGCTTTGTATTTGTGGGGGTGTCGAAAGAAAAGAAAAACGAACTGTTTTTGTCTCTCTTTTTCGTGTGTTTTGTGTTTTTTTGCGACTTTGGGACGAGAGAATTTTTTTTACGAAGAGAGAGACAAAGAGAGAAGGTCAAAGAGACTTTGATGAGAACTCACATTCATCAACCCGCACAATAATACGTAGAATTATTCGTACGAGTATTAAAAAAAAAGTATAGTATGAGACGAGGTGCTGCGGCTTCTTCGCACAACACGTCGTCGAACTCACCTCGCGCCGCTGCCACTTCCGCCGCTGCCGCCCCCGCAATCATCCACTCGTCGGGACAAACGATATTGGAGAACAACAACTTGAACAACAACTTGAACAACAACAATGCGTTTGAAAATAATATTCGACCGGCGACTCCGGTGGCATCTTCTTCTTCTTCTTCTTCCAGTCAATATCAAACAAAGATGATGAATACTTCGGGAGGTGGAAACATTGGTTCAAACAGGGTATTTCGACAATCGACGGCTTCGAGCACCTCTCATTCGTCGTCCTCTAATAGTAGCACGTTACATCTCTCGGAGCAGCAAATTTCAATCAAGTTTGGCTCCGTTGCCTGTTTGCTCTCGTTTTGTTTGATTTTGTTCGGAAGCGGTTTAGTCAGAGAATCAAAACTGAAACGACACGAGATACCGGGAGATTTGCACACGAGAGTGTTCGTCGAAAAGTTGAACAAGTGGAATAACATATACAGAGATGAATTCGAACGCGTGGAGTGGATGTTGATCGACAACAACTTCAACGACGCGCAGGCATCGCCGAATATCGAAACGTTGAGGAGCACAACGGAGGCGACTAATTATCAAGCGCCCAAGTTAGCTGCACCGCAAACTTACGAAGCTTTGAAGTTTCAGAGTTCAAATTTGATGGAAACGTACGTTTTACCGAAAATTTATCCGAAATACGCCGAGTACATACCGTCGATTGACACGTTGCGAGAGGCGATTCAAAAAGGAAACCCGATACCGGCGACGACGACAAAGTTGTTGAACAAAACTAGCGGTAAGACTAATTTAAACGACGCCATGAACAACACGGCACTCGTCTCTCGAATGCTCGAGACGCCGCTTTCGCTTTCTCTCGTAGGAAAAGACACGGCTTCAAACCAAATCGTCGCCTCGATCGATTTAGGCGAGCAAATACTGTTTCAAAAAACGATAATTTCCCACGTGAACAATAAGATATGTAAATATCAAATGGGTGGCTATCATACCAACACACAAAATTGCGAGACATATTCAGCGCTCTTGCGCGTGTGTTTCAAAGTCAGAAAGAGTGGCGTAGAAGAAAATGCGCGTTGGGTTTTGGATGATACGTTCGGTAATTTTGGGTGCGAACCGGGGAGCCTAGCGAGAGTACGAGGTATTTCTTCGGGTAGTAGTAGCGATAGCAGCAGCAGCAGCAGTAGTAGTAGTAGCAGCAGCAATAGCAATAGCGGCGATAGTAATACTGGGATCACAAACACCGCAGTGAATGGAAACAGTGATAGTGGGTCACTTTTGTGGAAACCATCGATACGGAAACGTATCGATGCGCCTCAAATCAAAGCCACCCTTCCGGATGCGAACAAAATTCGCGCCGCTTTCGCCGAGCAAACGGTAACTATTCAACACGCGTTCGATCCTGAAATCTGGCTCAAAAACCAAACGATTTTCAAGAGGAATTACGAAAGACACCGCGCAAAAGTGTCAATAGAAGGAATAGTGCTCATTGTCGTCGGAAGTGCGCTCGGTATTCCCGGCGTTGGTTTGCTCTTGTTGGGATTCATCAAACGCAAACGCACGGTTCGATCCAGACGAGGATACGTTCAGTTACAGTTCCCAGGTCCTGATTACGTGTAAATTAATAATGATTTGCTCCGAACGTATTATAATACACTCATAAAATTCCAACTAACTAACTACTCTATTCGTTTCTATTCGTTTCAATCGATTTAATCGATTTAATCGTCGTCGTCTAACAAGTCGTCTAACATCGCCTCTTCTTCTTTCTTTTTGTTTCTAACTTCTTCTTCTTTTTCTGTTCTTGACGATGATGATGGTCTTACTAATGTTTCTTCTTCCTTTGCACTTTTATCGGCATCATCAACAAAACTACCACCACTCTCGTCGTCGTCGTCGTCGCCGTCAATTGAAAACTCCCCCAACTCTCTTCTGTATTCATCGTACTCCTCTTTGCTCCGACACTCGTCCAATGCGAGTATTTTAGACAAAGGTATCGAATGCATGCGTCGTCTTACTTCCATTCTGTTTAATAAAGTTACTTTTTGTGGTGCGTCTCTTGCTCCTCCTCCTCCTCCTCCATTCAAATCGTTTTTCTCCTCCTCCTCTGGCCAAGTGGAGCGCAAAAGACACGGTTTCCTTCGCATCATTATTATTTATTGTATCGCGCGTTTGCGCGAAAAACCTTTTCCTCTTTGCTGATTGATGAGAGCGTTTTTGTTTGGACAAAGTCGTTGTGTGAGATGAATGTCAAAAATGAAAAAGTTGCCTTAAAAAGAAAGTCAAAAAACACTTGGAACAAACACCCCTTCCTTGTTTTTGGCTTCATCATTTTCATCATCATCATCACTTCAAAAACACCACAGTAGTTTTACCCCGACGACGAGTTATTATATAGAATAAAAAAAATGTCGAACAACAACAACGAAAAAGAGCGAGAGAAGGCGAAGCAAAAGAACATCGCGGTCATCGAAAACGCGATCGCGGCTAGGAACAAGGTATTGTTGTTGTTGTTGTTGTTATTGTTGTGTTCTTTTATTTTCTTTTACGACCAATAATATATAAATCATCTCATTTTTCAAAAATAAACTTCGTCTCTTCTCTGCCTTTGCGTCTCGTTCGTAGAACCGACGACCGAGACGACGACGAGGAGGAGGAGGAGGAGGAGGTTTTTGAAACGTCGTCGCCGAAAACTGACACTTCTTCTTTAACTTCTTCTTCTTTTAAACACACACACAAAATCATCACCAACAGTATAAATCTATCGCGGACGACCGAGTGAGAGAAATTGCAAAGTTGGAGAAGCAAATCGTCTCGTTAGAAGCGTTGATGGACCCGCGAACGAATAAGGACGGCGTGGATGCTTTGAAGATTAAACTGGCCGAATGCGAAGGGACGATAGCGGCGTTGCGGTTAGAAATTGCGAGCGTTCGAGGGAAACTCGATAAGAAATCGAAAGCGGCGAGTAGTAGCGACGACGACATCTCTTCGTCAAACGCGTTGAGCAAACTCGCGCAGTTGGCCGGAAGCGCCGCCGGTTCTGCCGGGTTCGGGAGTGGATTTAACTCGAGAGATTATCTCCTCGGCGTGGTGAGTGGGATGGCGCTCCTTGGCGTATTAGTGAGTGTGAACCATCATCGCAGTGGCGGGACGGTTTCGTTGCGTTGGTTCGGGGAGACCGTGAGCGCTTTATTGAAAACATCCACGACGTCTTCCGCCAAGTAAGCGTCATTTCACAACAACCGCGTTAATATTATTTATTATAGAATTGTCTTGATTTGTATTTTTAGCACACTGACAACACACACACTGGTGCAACACACTATTATTATCATTGTTACGCGCTACTTTCTACGGTCTACCCTCTTCCTCTCTGAATAAAGCTTCTAGTGTAAAAACTCCTCTCTAATCTTCGCGGCTTCGTGGTACGCGTTCACGTCCAAGCCGCTCGCGTTCTGCGCTATCCGAACGCGTAAAACACCGTTTCGTAAAATAGAAAACCGCGTCGAAGTCGACGACGATGGAGAAGAAAACGAACATTTTTCGTACTCCCCAATCAAAAAATATAAACTCTTCAACTTCCACTTAAACGTCGACGACACCGAAGACGCGTCGAAGGTGAGCGCGAACGCGTCGTCTTTCAAAACACCGACGGAATTTGATGCGTCGAAACTTTCCAAAGTACCCAAGACGCGCACGGAGACTTCGTACACGTTTTCTTTGTCTTCTTCTTTCTCCTCTTCTTCATCATCGCCGTCTTCTTCTCCGTCTTCTTGCTTCTCGGTCTCTATAATTTCTTCTTCTTCTTCTTCTTCTTCTTTGTCTTCTTCTTCTTCTTCTTCGTCTTCGTCTTCACGCATTTTTTTCTCGTCGTCGTCGTCGTCGTCCAAAGTCGTTTTTGTAACCACCATTTTCTTAAAGATATCCCGTAAATCTCCCGCGCGATACACCCGTCCACTGTTCACCATTTCTTCTTCTTCTTCTTAGTCACACCACCTTTTTATTCACATATGGGTATTCACATAACACACGTGTTTATTATTATACTCGTACGTTGTTTATAAAAAGTATGATGCATATGAAGAAGAAGAGAAAATCCAACAACCTGACAACAACAACGATGAAAAAGAGAACCAAAAGTTTTTTTTTCCTTTTTTTTTTGAGTTCTCTTTCACGTGTGTGTTGTCTCCTTTTGTTTTCGAAAACGTTTCTTCTCGTTTTCGTGCCTTTTCGAAACAAATGCAAAAAAGATTCAAATTCGACACACAAGAAAGAGTCGACACACGTTTAAGAAGAATGGAATTCTCGCGGAGGAAATCTCCCTCGGGAGACGATCCAACGGAAAGAGGAGCGTGTTTGAGTAAACCCGCGACGCCGGCCAGCAACGACGGACGAGACAACGAAAATAGCGATTTGATTGTGTACCAAAACGATATCTTGCGCGCCGGCGACGACCGATGCGCGTATAAAGTGCTCGGCAGTTTAGGAAGCGGGACGTTTGGACAAGTTTTACGGGTACAGAAAGTGACTCAGAACGACGACGAAAGAAATAATAACAACGACAGCGACGACGCGGACAAAGAGAGGAATAAAGTCTCGGCGTTGAAAATAATCAAGAACCATCCGGCGTATTTCCACCAGGCGCACGTGGAGATTGGTATTCTCCACATGCTAAACACGAGGTGCGACCCAACCGGGGAGAAGAAAATCGTAAAACTTTTGGACCAGTTTGTCTGTCACAACCACTTGTGTTTAGTTTTCGAATTGTTGGATATCAACTTGTACGAATTTTTACGGAAGAACAAATTCAGAGGGGTCTCGTTGCGAGTGCTGAGAGAGCTCATGGTGCAGCTGTTGAACGCTTTGGACGTGTTGAGAGAGGCGAACGTGATTCATTGCGACATAAAACCAGAGAACATTCTGTTGAAGTCGTTGTCGTCCACGGAGGTGAAATTGGTCGATTTCGGTTCCGCCTGCTTTCAAAATAGAACGGTGTATCAATACATCCAGTCGAGATTTTATCGGAGTCCAGAGGTTTTATTAGGAACACCATACGGGATGCCGATCGATATGTGGAGTTTAGGTTGCGTAGCGGCGGAAATGTTTCTAGGATTGCCGATTTTACCAGGCGCGAGCGAGTTTGATTTGTTGAACCGAATGTGCGAAACGATTGAACCGCCGCCGGATTCGATGTTGCACAAAGCGAGACATCGGCACAAATATTTCGTACGAGAGAATAACGGTAACACTAGTAACAACAACAACAACAACAGTAGCAGCAGCTTTTCAGATATGAATCTAAACTCGGAGTCTGATTCGGACATGATGAAGAATAAAAACAACATCGACGCCAATGGAAACGGAGAGTCGAACTATCGTTTGTTGAACTTACAACAATACGAAGAACGTTCGGGGAAACGAGCCGCCGTAGGGAAGAGATACTTCCACCAAAAGAAACTAGCTGATATTGTTTTTGGAGCTCCGTATAAGGATCTCGGCGTGGATGGTCCCGGATCGAGAGAAAGAGAAAACGCCATCGAGGAACAAAGGCTCATGCGCGCGTCGTTTTTAGATTTCTTATTCGGGATGTTGACGCTCGATCCAACTTCACGTTGGACGCCAAAACAAGCGCTGTTACACCCGTACATAACCGGCGAGCCGTTCGATGCGAAGAATCCGTTTAAACCACCGTCATGTATGGAAACTACATCGGAAGAAACGAGAAAAGAACATCAACGGAGCGCGGCGAAAATGGCGGCTGCGGTTTCGGAGAGCGCAAAGAGAGAAGTTACCGCGGCGAAGAAACCGAAGCAAACCGTCCAAACGCCGTTTCCAGATTTCGTACCACCGCCTTTGGAGCAACAACCGGTTCCCGCTGGCATTGCTGCGAATGCAGCCGCTGTTATTGCCGAGGTGCCAGCAGCACTTTCGGCGCAACAGCAGCAACCGGTTGTCGGCGGTTTAGCCGCGGCGTTCGCTTCAGCTTCGGCAACTGCCACTTCTGTTGGAAATACAAACTTTTTGCAGGCTCAACAAATGCAAACGGCAGCAGCTGCAAACGCAGCCATGTTGTCTCAAGCCTCCCCTGGTCAAACGCAATCTGTTTTTGGCGTCGGAAGCTTTGGACAAAGTCCAGGCGGAACCCAGTTTTTGGGAAACCATTTCGTCGGTTCTCCTCACGCCATGAACTCCGCCGCGCTACATCCGTTACACTTTGGACAATCGCCACCGACTTCGCAAATGCAGAACTTGTCCATGCAACGACAGCACGCAGTTGCGGCGAAAGCAGCCGCGGCCGTTCAGCTTCCAGTCGTGTACGCTAGTCCTTTAGGTCCCGGTCGAGGGACGCTGGGAGGCGAGACTTCCGCGGGCGGAATGAACACCGCGTCGGAGGCGGCTCGAGCGGCGACCGCGGCACAAAACGCCTTGAACGTAGGAAATAACAACTTGATTCGAAATAACTTTGGCATTAGCGGACAATACAAGATGCAACAAAGCGGCGAAAACTCGAGCGGCGGAAGCTCCTCTTCGACGTTTTCCGGCTTACCTCAATCCATGCCGAGACAATCCGCCTCGGGTGGTTTCGGTGGGTCTGGTAACGCCGGTTGGTGGGGGCCAGGTGTCGTTAGCGGCAACTCAGCGAGCATAAGCAACAAGGAAAAAGGTGCGTTCTCGCCCATGAGTCTCGTTTCTGGATTCGCGTCCCCATCTGGCGGTTCTGGTTTGAAAACTGTTAGAGAAGGCGGGGAGTACGTTCCAAACACTTCGCCTCCGCCTCAAATGAACAAAGAAATTGATATGGACGCGAACTGGGACCCTACGCTTTCGGAACCGTTGGAAGATCAGCACCAACAAAACAATAGTCAAACGACGACGACGGATTTGTACAAGTACGCCTCGAGCGCTCCGACAGGTGGTTCGTTCATGCAAGAGAAGAAGCGCAAAAGCGATCGATAAACAGTTAGGTACCGGTGCAATCATCGTATTCTTATATAAACTCAAAACTAAATTGTCGCTCTTTATATTCTTTCTGTACCAGTGGTACCATGGTACCATCTACGAACTACATAACCTACACATCTATCTCTCTATCTCTTCTTTCTACTATCATTATTATTATTATTATTATCATCATTATTATTATTATTATTATCAAACGACGAGCTTTTTCAGTTTGAACACGTCTTTCACATTCTTCTGCATCGCTTTGTACGGGACGTACATGCCTTCTTTTTTACCGCCTTTGTAATGTAAGATGCGAATGTCCTTCTTTTTCAAACCTTGGCCGTTCCCGCTCGGGACAAAATTATACTGATCCCCAGGTATCATTCGCACGGTGACTACCTCTGCACCGGAGCTCCCGCACACGACCGGTAAATCAATAACTTTCTTCCCTTTCGCTAACGATTGTACTTTTGAAGCCGGGACGTTCAATCCTCTCTGATACGCCGCCTGGTCCCCAGTAAATCCAGCCTCCTTCCCGCTTTTTTCTAAGTCTGACTTCCATAAATCCAACGTGTGGTCGCTAAACTTGGCCGCGCCGACGTACTTTCCTTTCGGCACAAACTGCACGCCGCCTTGAACCGGGTACGCTTTGTTATCTCGAATCGTCACGCCGTAATCGAAATTTCTCGTCTGAAACAAATCGCTCACGTCCCCGACAAAGACAATGTCCGTATCCACCATCAACAAGTCCGCGTTCCAGTCGTTATCTCTCGCGCGTTTAATAAAAGCGTTGTATAACTTCATTCTCTCCAACATTAACGCTCCAGTCCCGATTTTCGATCGATCCAATATACCCTCGAAGCGGTGCAACTGTACTTTATCCATTCCCGGTTTGCTCATATCGATCTCCGTTTCTTCGTCCGTAATCAACGCGACGCACGTTCCAGGCCCGTTAGTCATTCGCGCGCTTTCCATGGTGATGAACATCGGAGGTTCGTGACACCCGTTGCACCTCTCGCCTTTTTTCCGGTGAAACCCGCCCGGTTTTGTGGCGTAAAACGAAGCCACTATTAAAGAGCACTTTTTCGCCTCCTCGTTGATCGATTTAAACTGCGCGTGGTGGTGCGCATCAAACGTGTCCTTCTCTCGAGGGGGATGCTGATGATGATGACTTTGCGATGACACCATATTCGTTTTTGTTCTTCTTTCTTTTTCTTCTTCTTCTTCTTCCATCGTGATGGTATTAGGAGCATATCCATCACCACCGTCGTACCGGATGGTTTCTTCGTTGTTGTTGTTGTTGTTGTTCGAAGCAAAAGCCGATGATGATGACGACGAGAGAGAAAGAGAAGAAGATGATGATGAAAAGAGCATCCAAACGACAACCGCAATCATCACCGCCGTCAAGACGAGCGCGTTGTTCAACACCACCATGATGATGATGGTGATGCTTTTCTGCTTTTCTGCTTCTAAAACTGCCTGACTGATTAGTGTTTGTTTGTTTGTTTAGATTGAGGAAAAATGAGGAAGAAAAAGAAAAAAAAAAGAAAAAAAAAGACAGACGAAAACAGACGAGAACAAATTACAAAGGCCGCGCCCGTCATAAAAATCACAGACATATATAAAAGATGGTGAGGAATTCAATCGCGTACTATCGGAGGGACGAGAACCCGGTGAGCATGTACGGCGCTCCGTTCTTGGCCACGATCGTGACGTTAATGTTCGTCGCGTTATCGTATTTCGGATATAAATCCGGGTCTTCTTCTTCTTCTTCTTCGATGAGTGCTGCGAAGGATTACGCCGCTGCTGCCAGTCGAGAAAGAACGAGTACGACAACAAATCCGATGACGAAGATCGAAGAAGACGAGGATTTAGCGACGACGAGAAAGTATTCTTTGACGTTACCGAGACGCATGCACTTGCCAAACTTCTTCTCGAACCTCGGGAACGAGCAGCTAGAGCAGCAGCAAAGTTCACTTCCGCCCCTTCCCTCCGGGTCGAAACGGTTCCAAGTGTCCACCAACGATTTACTCTTAGACGATAAAGTGTTCGACGACCACGAGAAGAATCCGTTAGTCGGGTTCGCGTGTTCGTTCGATCGCATTCCAGGCGTGCAGACGCAGACGTATCACGTGAAATCATTCACGCCAAAATTGTCCAACCCGGAGGCGACGCACCACGTGACGGTGTTCGCGTGCAACGCGCAACGCATGCACAAAAAGTTTGGAACGACTAAAGGTACCTTTTACGGCGCGAACGAGTGTGGGACGTGGCCGTTTTACGGCGAACCGGATTCACCGTGTTTAGAAGTCGCGTGGGCGTACGATAAAGGCGCCGGTACGTTTTCGTACCCGACCGGGTTCGGTTACAAAGTTGGTAAAGGCACCGCGTTTGACGTGTTATTGACGCAAGTGCATTACTTGTACCCGAAAAACAAACCCGTGAAGATGTGGAACGACGATACCGGGGCAATCATGCAGTTAGATCCGTATCGACCGTCGGTTGTCGACGCCGGCGTGTTGACGATTATGAAAACGAGCATGGTGTTGAAACCTGGGCAAGACGAAACTGTGGTGCATTATTCCGTAGGTCCGGAAAATCAAGTGTACGCGCACCATTTGAAAGATGATTTCACGAACGGAGAAGAAGAGAACTTTGGCGTGACGTTGTTAGCCGCGCATTTACACGCGCACGATTTGGCCAAGAAGTTTAAACTCTCCGTAGAATCGCCTTCTGGACATAGAAACGTCGTCAAGTACATCGAGAACTATGGTGGTTACGGAAAAGACCAAGACTTTTTCGTCTTGGCGAACCGGGCGAGAGTACGTCGCGAGGACAGAATTGTCATCGAGTGCACGTTTGATACGTCAAAAATTACGCAGCAGGTGAAATACGGGACCAATCACGACGAGGAGATGTGCGGACCGATTTTGATGTATTATCCGAAGAAGGTGACGTCTTCGGATTTAGACCAAAGCGGGTATTTTAGCGGCATTCAAATGAATTCAGTCATGGTTTAATTTTTGTAGAGAGAGACAGGAGAACGAGCATTTATTGTAATTTTATATGGATATACTATTATTTATCACATTTCGTTATAAAATCAGAACAACAACAACGACAACAACAACAACATAAAAGTAAAAAACCACTTCAAATGAGTGTTCTTGACTAAAACATATCAATAATGAACGTTTCAACACATACCGTCCGCATCTCGAACCTCCCCGAGCAGTTCGACGAGGACGATTTCACATCCATGTGCCAAAACATCAACCCGAAATCCAAAACTCGTTTTTTCAGAAACAACAACACCGGGGAGATGGATTTTAAATCGAAGAAAGAAGCCGAGAGATGCATCGAGGAGTACGACGAGATGGACATCGACGGCGGGTGCTTGCGCGTGGAGGTAATATCGATCGCGCGTTTTTTGTGTTCTCTTTTTTCTTTTGCCTTTTGTGTTTGTGTGTGCGTCTCTTCGTTATTTTTGTTGACCAAACTCCTCTTTATCTGTGATGAAAAACAGCTCGTCGCCGCCGCGAGCGCGAACAACAACAACACCTCGACGAGCCGCGAGCAACAATCGAACACGCCACCGACGACGTCGGGGCAGTCACCGTACTCTGGAGGTAGGAACGCGCGTCTTCTATCGCCCAGTCGTGGGCACGGTCAACGGAAAAAAGAATACCGTTCTCACTTCATCTCGTCGTCGTTGAAGGACGACGATGCCGACGGCCTGGAAGCGACGATGTCGAGAGCGGAAGAGGATTTGGAGTGCGATAGCGAAGACGAACGGAGTAATATTTGGGCGAACATAAAAGAAATGACGTTCAAGGATTTGAAAGTGATGTTTGAAGCGACGATTGGACGGAAGAGCGCGTATACGGAGAAGGATCGAGCAAAGTTAGAAAAGAGCACGTATGAGATTTTATCGGGGTCGTTGGAAGGCACACCGAGAGGCGCGCATGACGAGAGCAGCAGCGATGATGAAGAAGGAGGAATAGGCAGACGAGAAGAAGAGGAGAAGGAGAAAGTGTCAATGGGCTTGCGCTTTCAACAAGCAGTCACTTTGGAAGATTTCTTGGACGGTTACAACACACAGGTGAACTTGGCACCAAAACGAGTTTTGGCGTTGACGACGGCGGAAAAATCCAAGCGCTCGTCGTACATCAACTACTGGAAGCCGTTCGCGAGAATCTTCCGCGACGCGCTTTCTGACTTCGAGACGTTGTTTGGTGATAAAGCTGGCGAATACATCGGCGAGTTCGAACTGGCGATGGAGGAAGCGCTCGTGCTTTCTGCCGGAACACTTGGACAGATTGAGAGCAAACAAACGAGCGAGCAAAAACGGTGGAAACCGGTCGCGTCAGCTTTCATTTCTGCTTAGGCAGAAACGCGCGAGACGATGCGCACGAGTTGGAATCTGAAAGGCATCATGAATCAGATGCATCTGAAGGCGAAAAAAAATTCGCAGCAGATTTCGGAGGAAGACAAGAAGTGGGTGCAGAAGTTCAAATGTCCTCGCTGCAAAACGACGATCAATCCAAGAACGAAGACGGCGTTCACGTCGAAAGACCAAGTGACTGGTCACATGACTCACTGCAAGAAAGTACCTGAACAGCAACAGACGAGACCGAAGGCTGCGTCTGGGAAGAGTGAGAAAAAGAGAACGGTGGAGATGAGAGCGGAAGAAGAGGAAAAGGAAGCGGAGAACAAGAAGAAGGCGATACGTGTCATCGATGGTATGCTTAAAAAGAAGCAGAAGTCGACATCGACGCAAATCCCAAAACGAAGCAGCACTTTATTGGACGTGGTGATGAGAAAAGAAATACCACCCGTGAAAACAATTGTCAACGGTGGTCCGCTGCCGGTTATTCCAAAGCTTACTGTCTCTTCGACGGCAATGGATCCGCCACCGCCGAGATATGTCCAGCAACAAAAGCAAACACAGCCAACACAACAAACACAACAAAAAGCCGACGAGAACAAACACTTGGACGATTTCAAGATTGAGATGCCGTTTGGATTCGTAGCCCCGGAAAGAGCAGAACCGTGCTTGCTCATCAAGACGAATGCACGAAACGTCACAGAAAGGGAACTGACTAACTTATTCCGATTCTTCGAAGGATTTCAGCACGTAACGGTTCGTGACGATACTTCCTTCTACGGCGCTGGAGGTGAAAAGAAAGTTATGCACGTACAATTCAGGGAAAAAGAAAATGCAGCGTACGCGAAGAGCAAAACGGATAAGTTCATACTGGACTCTAAGGATCCAATCAACTCTGTGCTCAATATTGGATACTTCGCAGGGTACACACCACCTTCCTCCGCGACGGCTCGGGATGCGCACAAGGCGACCACGACCCATCCAAGCGCCTCCGCGGATAATCCTCTTTCTGCAGCGGCAAAATTAGCAGAGCCGCCTGATGGTTTGTATTGTGATTTGTGCGAGGTGAAGTTCTCAGGAAAACACCACAACGATGCTGTGATCGAGAACAATTGGTATCAACACGCAAAATCTAACTGTCACCAACAAAACTTGAAGAGCAAGAAAATTGAAGGCGCGGAGTATTTCAGACCCAAAATTAAGCGTCATCCTGTCACCGGTTCTATTGAGTTGCTGTGGATCTGTGATTGCTGCCAAGTGACAACGACACGTGGGAACGCATCTGTCTGGAGTGGGCACGCTTTCGGAAAGAAGCATGCGGAAGCTATGCGAGAAAAAAGTTTGTCAGGGAACGCGACGAAATCTACTCACGTGCAAGATCCCCGGTTGAAACCGAGTGAAAATCCCGACGACGATCTCGCGAAAGATAGAAGTCCTTCGAAAACGCCTACGGCTAGAAATACTCCAGTCTCGGGGCAACTGGGAGAAAGCGAGTCTAAGAGCGATTGGCTTCAATTTAAGGAAGCTCGCTTGAAGAATATTACGCCTTACGAAAAAGAAAGCACCGATTTCATAGACGAACTGCCGATGGATGGAGTGAAGAAAGTAAACGTGGAAGTAAGTCTCGATGGATGCGATGCGAGTTACTTTGACGAGCGGATGGTGGGGGATTTGAAGAGAAAGATTATGGAGGAAGATTCCGGTTTTGTGGTGAAAAAATTCAACGAGAGGAACGTCATTTGGTTATACGGAAATAAAACGAGCACAAAATCCGCTTGGTTGCGTACTCGTGAACTCAGGCACATTGCGGCAAAGTTGAGCGAACGACGGGTAAATAGCACGGGCATATGGAAGTTAGATGGTCTCAGAAACTTGGTTTCGAAAGGATTGATAAAAGAGTACAAACCGGAAATTACAGCATTCATTGACGACGAAACCAAGTACAAGAGAGACACCGATGGTAAAATAACAATCGCTGAAGAGATTGGTAACATACTGGGTATGCTAAAAGGATCAAAACATGTCACACAAAGACAAACAGAAGAATACCTTGGACAAAAACTCAAAGTTAAGTACGAGATATTAGAGATCGGCGAGGTAAAATTCACCGGGTACCCTGAAGGCGTCGCAAAGGCGTGGTTACTCATTCGCGAGTTTTGTTTTCTCGGTGCAGAAGAAGGGAGAAAAAGGGAAAGAGAGGCGCGAATAGAACGAGAACGAAGAGCGGAGGTTGTGAAAAACAAACCGGCGCGTAACACCAGATCGTGCCCGCATTACGATCCCAGAACGAATAAATGCGGTTGGGCGAACTCTTTCAAGAATCGCGGGCGCACCTCCTGTCGATACTGCAGAAACGAAAGCAGGTGAAGTTGTTGATTTTAGAGGAAAGAGAGAAAAAAGAAACACGGAAATTGTACAGCAGCAGCAGCGATAGCAGCGATAGCAATAGCATAAAGAAGGAGAAGGAGGGAAAGAAGAAGGGTAATGTAATACTGTTGTTTAATATATTTCTTCATGGTCATTTTTTTCTTCACACTTTTTAAAGAAAAAATGGGTGCGCGTCAAACACGTCGTCGTCGGTCAAACGCGAACGCCTCCTCTTCTTTCGTTTCTTCTCCTTCTTCGATTGAAAATAAAACAAAAACAACCACGCCGAGAAGACGAAACGCAAAAATGATGATGCGAATATTCTATCCCTCGGAGTATTTCGAAGAAGAAGAAGAAGAAAAAGAAGTTTACGGTTGGATATTTCGAAGCGATGTTGGATTTATGGATACAGACGACGACGACGAGTATGACGATGACGAACAGAAGAGAGGAGAAAACCGAGAGATTTGGAACTGCGTGGTGAGCGAAATTGGCGCGAAGAAGATTACGTTCGATTCCTCTTCCTATTCTTCTTCTTCTCAACTCTCCGATGATGATGATGATGCCGTTCTGCGAATTTTGTTCCCACGACGAAACCACAAGAAAGAAACCACAAAGAACGAGAACGGTAAGAGGAACGTTAAAGTCATCGAGGCGAAACGAATAGGCAAAATAATATTCAGAAACGACGATATCGATATCGATGAGCATAAAGAGTACACTAAGAGCGACGACAACGACAACGCAAACGACGCCGAAGTTTATTTCGTGACTTTTCGCTTAAAAGCGTGTTCCCACCACGTGCCGTTCTCGGTGAGCGTCGTCGACTCGAAGGGACGAAAGAGAGAGTTTGACGACATATTGTTCGTTTCGGTCGCTCGCGAGGCCATCGACGCGACGACGAATAATAGTAACGTGCATAAGAGTGATAACAATCGTCGTTCTCAGCACACAGAGGAAAAAAGAACGGGGCTAGATGCAATCGTCAAAGTGCTGTCTTTGTCTTCCTTGGCGTCCTACGAACGACAGCAAAAAAAAACGAGGAAAAGTAAAAAAGGAACGAGCAACAACGCTTTCCTCACCTCGATTTCCTCCGCATTCCTCTCGCCGATGCATAAAGTCTTGGACGAGTACGAGCTTGTGCCGTATTTTTCAGGAAGTGGGAAAGGAAACAGTAGCTGGAAAGATGGCAAATTGAAACGGAAACCAATATCTGGCGTGAGCATCAGCTCGCGTTTGCTCGCGACGCGCGTAGCGATACTGTTGCGACGACGTGAATATCAGGCTCCTCTGCTCAAATCGATAGTCGCGTTCGCGTTCGATGTTTTCCTCGCGCGAGCATGTTTCGCGCGAATAGCATCCTGGGTTCAAATGATGTCTTCCGGGTTCATCAACGGCGACTATTTAATTCGCAACGCGAATTGGCTCGCCAAAGGTGACCCGTTGGGGGTCAAGCTTCACTTACCGCTGAGTCGAACGTTGAGTAGGTTAGCCGTAGTACTTGCGGAGGGATACGCCTCCGTTTTAGGCGTTCGATTCGATACCATCGTCCGAAATACCGATGAACGTCTGTGGTTCCTCGGTCTCACGACGCAACTCGCGTTTTTATCCGACTGCATGTTCTTATTCACCTCGCACGCCGCCGCGTTGCACGTGTATTCGAGTTTACTCATCACCGCTCAAGTTGCGTTTGGAAAATTTTGTTACGAGGCTGGTTTCGGTCGTCCCTTGCAACGACGGAAAGAAGAGGAACACACCACGAAGAGACAGTCCACGGAAAGTCTCGTGTTTGGTGTTCTTTTCGTGCCACCCATTTTCCTCTTCTTCCCGACGACGTTTGCGTATTTTGCGAGCTACTTGGTCTTGCACGCGGCTACGTTGTTGGTGCGAGCGATGGTGGTATTTCTAGTTTCTTCGCTGGAGAGCACAAAACGGTATTTTTCGTTTTCTTATGATGGTTCTGACGAGGATGGAATAGTGTTATTAAGAGCGGTAACAGTTTTGGGGGAAACAACAACCAATATTGATAATAATAAAATAAGCGCGCAAAAGCTCGTCTTGGTACAACAACACCGAGGGAAAAAATTTCTACGAAAATACTGCAAACACGTCGTTCAGTTTTGGTGGGGTTTTTCGTTCGAGAAGAACAACATAGGGTTCATGGGTTCATGCGTGAATGCGTTGCGTTGCTTTGGTCGTTTGCCGGTGGCGTCGTTGAAACCTTTTTTTGAAGTTTGACATGTCTCTCTGTATTACAAGTGCTTTAATTGTATTTGTGTAATCACGATAATGATTATTATGATTATTATGATGATGATTCTGATTCTGATTCTGATCCTGATTCTGATGATGATTCTGATCCTGATTCTGACACGTGTAACTCTCCGTGTTCGTATC
>Ga0114997_10001051_pt1 | contig 22943 bp, 12 predicted proteins | sample ArcticOcean_MG_C_2_FD_87045 | JGI IMG/M metagenome (GOLD analysis project Ga0114997, IMG submission 87045) | Marine microbial communities from western Arctic Ocean - ArcticOcean_MG_CB4_136 | ecosystem: Environmental > Aquatic > Marine > Oceanic | place: Arctic Ocean: Canada Basin | collected...
TAGAAAACACGCGTTACGACGGACTCGTTTCGTCCCACCGCCTTTCATTCGCGCTTGCTCACTCGCCTCGTCGTCTTCCGTGATGCGAATGTTTTGATGCGAAAAAGCAATCACAACTTTTTTTTAAAATTAGCAAAGCGTAGCAAAATCTTCTTCCTAGTATATATGTATCAAAATGAACTCACAGTTACATCATTAAAACCTAAATATTTTAGTAGTGGTAGTAGTAGTAGTAGTACAAAAAAAGCGGACACGCGTGAGTATTTCATCGTCACCGCTTCAAAACTTCCCTGACTTCCTCTACCGCGGCCCACCCTCGAGCGAGCTTGGCGTTCACTGCCTCGGGAAAATCTTTCGGACACCCTTCGATGATTTGCATCGCCGCCTCCGCCAACGCTCTCGCCTCTCCAACTTGTAAACAATACATCCCCTCCTTCCTCTTCCTGTACAAACAATCCATCAAAACTTCAAACTCTTTATTTCTTCTCGGCATGGATGAAAAAATCGAGTTCCAATGGCTCTTCAACTCCCTCGCGCTTTGCTCGAAACTCCACGGCGGCGGCGGCGACGTCATATCCGCCCACATCTCGTCCCCGAATTCCGCTCGCAAACCACCCTCTAACACCAACGGCAATATCTCCGTCAGAGTCTCAATCACTCTCGTCACGCACTCGGTGACGTTCTCCACGGATAAACTCGTCGGTTGGTTCGCGTACGACGCGTATCTCTGCTCTTTCGCCGAGCCTTCTCTCATCCCACTTCCACTCACGAAATCTTTCCCAATCGTGCTCGGATTCTCCGCTAAACCATACTTCGGTGCGATCACGTTTTGTACCATGTGTGAAGGCACGCCGTATAAATGCGCGTCTTGCACGAGCATCTGCCCGATGTTTCGCACTTTCCCGCCTCTTCCTTTGCACACTTTCAGATCCGATTTGAAGTACCCCGCGGAGAACCACGATTGCATGGAGGCGTAATCGAACGGGCCTTTTTCTTGCCCGGATTCCGTACGATAGTAGTATCCCAATTCAGAATTGTTGTTCACGCTCATTGTTATTGTTGTTGTTATTATTATATTCGTTTAATCGCGTCGTTGTAACTTTTATGTACCGCTCAAAGCGCGCTTTACAATGTGGATTGTTTCCAATTCAATTCGCCACTTTGTTTGATGAGAGACTTCGAGTCATCGAAGAAGATGGCCACCCCTTTTAGATGAAGAGAGAGCGAGAGCGAGAGAAAACATGAGCACGACCAAAACCACTTTTATCGCTTCTTCTTCTTCTTCGAATGCGCCTCTCATGCGCCCAACGTCCTCGTTCACCGAATTGGAAAAAAATCTCATGCGAAAAGCGCTCGAGCTCGCCGAAAACGCGTACGAGTGTTGGGAAGTTCCGGTCGGGTGCGTCTTTGCGAGCGGGGACGAGATCATCGCCACGGGGAGGAATAAAACGAACGAGACGAGGAACGGGACGAAACACGCGGAGTTTGTCGCGCTGGAATCTTTAACGATGACGAGGACGACCAAGAAGGGTGATGGTGATGGTGATGGTGATGGTGACGGTGACGGTGATGGTGACGGTGACGGTGATGGTCTTCTGTATCGACGTCGTCATCCGGAGAAGTTGGACGTGTACGTGACGTGCGAACCGTGCGTGATGTGCGCGTCCATGCTGGGACAACTCCCATTCGCGCGAGTTAAAGTCATATTTGGATGCGCGAACGATAAGTTTGGCGGCGGCGGGACGTGTTTGAGCGTCCACGAGATGCGCGGCTTGCCTTCGTGTTTACAATCAGACACGGCCGACGACGGTTCGTCCTCCTCCTCGAAAGTGTACGAGTGCGTCGGCGGTTTGTTCAAAGACGAAGCCGTGGAATTGTTTCAGAGATTTTACGTCCGAGGGAATCCGAAAGCACCCGCGCCGCACAGAGAAGTGCGAGAGTATCCCTCGTAGAACAGAACGCAAAAACAAAACGCTTGCTCGTTTGCGCGTAGCGTTGTTTCGCAAATGCCGTTTACGTACGTTCTTTCGAGCGCTTCGCTCTTACAGAGTTTCCTTTTCTTTTTCCCTAGAGCATCATCATCATCAACGAGAAGGTTTTGCCAGTTTTATGTAACTTCAAACATGTGTGCGCAACCTCGTCATAAGGCCTTTAACTCTCTCTTTTCCCCTTCATAACTTTAATTCTCTGCGTCGTTCACACTTGAACAACAAAGAGAGATGATTCCGACGACATCATCGACGTCATCGTACTACTCGCACTACTACCACTACTACTACTACTACTGAACGGCATCATCGCAAGAATAATGGGGAATCAAAAGAGGAAGAAAAAGCCCCCCGTGACCGGCGAGGCCGACGACGAGTTCGAAGCCAATTTTCCTTCGTTTCCCTCTTACGCGTCTCGAGAGATTACCATCATTACCACTGCCGAGGAGGAGGAGGAGAAGGAGGAAAAGACGTCCTCGTCGTCGTTCTTTTCTTCCCTCGGGCGACTGAAAAGAAACGAGGAGATATGGGCATCATCATCATCGTCGCCGATTGTCGATTTCGGTCCGAATCTGACGGCCAACGTTTACGACCGAGACGAAGGAAAAGACGCGTCTTTGGACGTGTTCATCTCGCGAGCGTTCGCGAAAAAGAACAAGATTTCAAATTTTGAACGCGTTTTGGTCTCCGTGATGGCGACGACGAGACAAGAAACAACCCCGAGAGGTGGTGGTGTTATGACTACTCCGGGTGGTGGCGCAGAGGATGGATTCGGGAATACGATGACGTTTTGTATGCCCGAAGACGCGGGGGTCGCTTCCGTCGTCGGCGAGCGGAAAGCAACGCTCGGTACGCCAGTGGCGAAGGCTTTAGGAGGAGAGAGCGCGATGATGAAAAAAGTGAATCAGAGAGGACCGGCGATGCAGCGACCGTGTGTTTTTGCCGAGGACGAAGACGTCGTTCGAGAGCGGTTTCGAGGAGGCGAGTGGAAAGCTTTGGATGCGAGACACGTGGCGGGGGCGATGCTCGATTTGGACGTCGCCGCGCCGGACGATGCCGTCAGAGAGGCAGGCGATGGGCGGTTTGCCGTTCCAGGGAAATCGGCGGTACATTCGGCTTTGGAGAAATCGCAAGTGTCGTTATCTAGGAGACTGTGGCTTTCGCTCGGGTGTCCTCCGGCAGATGCGCTTGTGTGCGTGCGAAAAGCGACGAGGGGTGGTTTAAGGAAAGTAAAGAAGGTGACGTTGAAATTATACGCCATGGAGGCGGCGTTTGCGGTTCGCGCGGAAGGTGCGTGGTTGCGAGACTCGCTCGCGAGGAATCGACGTACCACTAGAAACGATTTATCGTCGTTGGAGATGTTAGCTTTGCGCGCGCTACGCGATCGCGGATATCGCGTCGGGCAGATTGTGCGTTTACCGCTTTTAGGCGTCTCGGCATTGTTTGAAGTGATTTCGATGACAACGACGGGTGATGAGAATATGAACGCGTTTGTTAGTAATGACGAGATCGGTGAGATTGACGAGGAGACCGAAACGTGTGAACTGCTCGGCCGAGACGCGAATGAAAGTGATACCAATGCAAAGAGCCAAGACGGTAAAAACAACAACAACGAAGAAGAAGAAGAGGATGAAGAAGACCATATCGGCAGTGCTGTTTGCCGCGCTCGTGCCGCCGGCGCTTCGATCAAATCTGAATCATCGTCCTCTCTTAATAAAAGTAGAACCAGAAATGTACTCGCCGGATGTGAATCGCACATCGTCGCGTTAAAAGATATCGTCACGCTCCCGCTGGTCAACGCTGACCTTTTCAAGAAGTGCGGCGTCGCGCCGCCTCGAGGTGCTTTGCTTTGGGGTCCACCCGGGACTGGTAAGACGCTTTTAGCCCGACACGCGGCCGAGACGTCAAACGCGACGCTCTTCGTCGTCGATGGACCTGAGCTTGTCGGCTCTGTCGTCGGTGAAACCGAAGAGGCCATCCGTGAAGTCTTTCGAGCGGCGGCGAAAGCGAAACCGGCGATTGTCTTGATCGACGAACTCGACGCGCTTTGTCCTTCGAGAGGCGAGAACGTCCAAAACTCTGGCGGTAGTTCCGGCGAAGGAGGAGAGGAATCAAATTTGAACACGCGAGCGGTAGCGGCGTTGACGGAGATTTTTGATGGCAACGTCGTTAATCTTGACGGCATTATCGTTTTGGCGACAACGAATAGACCCGACGCCGTTGATGCTGGACTGAGACGACCGGGAAGGTTTGATCGCGAACTCGAAGTAAACGCTTCGGATCCACAACAACGATTTGAGATTTTGAAATCACACTTGGGAACGATTAAGCACGATTTGACGGAGGAGATTATTCGCGAAACCGCGTGGACGATGCATGGATTCGTCGGCGCTGATATCGCGCAACTCGTTCGAGATGCCGCCTCAAATGCCATGCGCAGGATAATAGCTGATCAACAACGTAACGGTAACGATATTTCGGGAGCGATGTCCAGTTTGCAACTCGACGAGACTACTGATATAATCACGTCGCCATCTTCGTCCACGAATGATAGCGTCACGATTGAAGATTTTATCGTCGCAAAGAATCGCGCTCGGCCTTCGGCCATGCGCGACATCAACGTCGAGATTTCAAACGTTGATTGGGACGACGTCGGTGGTCAGACCGACACAAAAAACTCGTTGAAGGAACTCGTCGAGTGGGCGGAAACGCATCCAGACGCGATGCAGAAGATTGGCGCGAAACCGCCAAACGGTATTTTGTTATACGGACCTCCCGGATGTTCCAAAACAATTTTAGCTCGCGCTGTCGCTTCACAATCGAAACGAAACTTCTTAGCCGTGAAAGGTCCCGAGTTGTTCTCGAAATACGTCGGCGAGTCCGAAAAAGCCGTCAAGACGCTCTTCAAACGCGCTCGAAGCGTTGCGCCGTCGATAATCTTCATCGACGAAATTGACGGTTTGGCTTCTTCCCGAGGCGGCGGCGAAACAAAGTCGGAAGGAAGTTCCGTCTACGATCGCGTCGTGACGCAGTTGTTGCTTGAAATGGATGGGTTAAACTCTTCTTCGCGAGCAGAAAAAATTGCCGTCATTGCGGCGACGAACCGCCCAGATTTAGTCGACGAAGCTTTGCTTCGTCCCGGTCGTTTCGATCGCCTTTTATTCGTAAAAGCGCCCGAGACGAGTAAAGAACGCGCGGAAATCCTCGCGTGCGCTTTTCGTAAAACGCCGTTAGCGCCGGATGTCAACTTAGAACGCGTTGGTGACATGACAGAGAAATTCACCGGCGCAGATTTAGCAAACTTAGCGAGAGAAGCGGCGTTATGCGCGCTTGAAGAGGAAGACGAGAACGAGACGGAAATCGATGCCGTTTACATGCGACACGTAGAAAAGGCCATCTCGAGTGGAAGTTCCACGGCGTCTCCAGAACCTTCGGCGGAAATGTTACAGATGTATAACGCGTTCTCTAGACGTGGTTATTAGTAAACTCTTTGTATTATACACACTCATAGCAAAGCAAAAACTATATGAAATTCTAATTCTATTAATCATAATACCCAACCTCCTCTCTGATTAAATCGTCTCGCCAACGCGAGAGTAAGTATTCCGCCAAGACGCTTCTCTCCGACGACTGCTCTTTATCCCTCGACAACGCGTGATCATCATTTCCATCCTTCGCTACGCTTCTTTCGTAAACGGAGTTAAAAAATGCATCGATACTTCCCGCGACTGCAATTTCCATCCCCACGAGCGCAGAAAATACAGCATCGGCTTCACGCTTCGGAATTTTTAAATCGCGAAGCGCGTCTCCCACGTGGTTTTTCAACAACAAACTTGTTCTCGGAAGCGCTTCATTCCCGTCGAGTTTGAAGCGCGATTTTGGACTGAGAGGATCCAAACTCGAGTTACTCGCCGTCGGCGATTTCTGTTTTTGTTGGTCCTGCAACTTCTTCGAGTACCGTCGGCCTAATGCACCCGAACCGAAATCCCAACTCGAGTTCCCGATCGACGAATCTGGTCTTGAATTTTGACTGCCAGACATCGTGGAATGATTCGAGCTCCGAGGACTACTCGCAAAGTCCTCGTCTGCTTCTTTTTGCGTGCTCGGCGTCGTCGCCGTTTCTTCTGAACCGTTCTCCGACGGTGTCGTTCTCTCTTCTGCGCTGTTCTTCTTCTTATCTACTTCTGCTACTTCTATGTCATTTTCTTCGTTCTCTGCGACCTTCTTGGTGTTCACGCGATCTGGCCGCGGCGGCGAGTGCAACGGAGGCGGCGGTTTTTTTCTCCGCGTTTTACCCTTCTTCTCCTCTTTCGTCGACGCGTCCGGCGGCGGTGCCGTCAACTCTGACGCTAAACTCGACGTCTGTCGTCGGACCTTCTCTGCTGAATTCATCGCGTCATTCTTCACCTCTGCAATTATCGTCGACACTTCCTCTCGCTCCTCCGCGCTCGCGTTGTTACTTTCCCCGTTACTCGTCTTGTTCCTACTAGTGCTCGCGTCGTTACTCGCCGATTCCGCGGCGTTCACACCGCCAACCTCTAAAAACGGATGCTTCAACAAGTCTTCCGCACTCGGCCTCTCCTCAGGGTTCATTTTCACGCACTGCTTCACGAAATCTCTAAACTCCTCCGAAAAATTATACGTCACTCCTCCGTCTTCTTCGTTGTCTTCGTTGTTTTCGGTATACGGCAACTCTGGCGGCGCCGATTGCGGAATTACAAACAGAGCTCTCATGGGATGTAAATGCGTGTGTGGCGCCGACCCAGTCGCGGCTTCAATCGCCGTTATCCCTAGACTCCAAATATCCGCTTTCTCGTCGTACCCGCTCGGTCCGTCAAACCCGCCGGTTCCGCTCGATTGAATAACCTCCGGAGCCATCCAAAACGGCGTCCCGGCAAACGTCTTCCTTCTCGCCCCGATCGTTTGCGTCATCTGCCCGGACACCCCAAAATCCGCCAATCTCACCTCCCCGTTCTCGTTCAACAAAATGTTCGCGCACTTCACGTCTCGATGAATTTTTCCTTCCTCGTGTAAATACTTCAACGCTTTCACCACGTCTCGCATCAACACTCGAACGATTCGCTCATCCAACGGCGTCTCTCGACATAAATCCTGAACCGATCCACCGCCCATGTATTCCATGGCAATTGCTAACGTGCTCGTTTTCGGTACCAACCACGAGCCTAAATATTTCGTCACGTGTGGGGAATCGCAGTTCGCCAACACGTTGATTTCTCGCTGAATGTCCAAAACGTCGTCCTCGCACTCTTCCAAATCGACCAATTTTATGGCGACGGTTTCGTTGTTATTGAGAACATCTAAAGCGCGATGGACGACGCCGGTCGTCCCTCGACCGACGAGTTCGAGGAGCTGGAAACGCTTGACGAGCAGAGCAGAGGAAGGGAGAGGAACGCCATCTTCCTCCTCCTCCTCCATTCTTGGTGTTAATGTTGTTGTTTTGGGGGGGTTCTGCGTCGTTTTTATGAGAAATTGAGCAAAAAACAGAGAAGACGAACGAATTGATTATTATATCGACGCGCGGGTGGTGTTTGTGTGAGTACTATTAATAATAATTACAAACGCGTGAGCTGACGTGGTGGTAAAGTTACTACCAATCGAACCGTTTCAACGTGGTCGTGGCTTCGATCAAATCTTTCTGCGTTTTCCTTCTTCGGTAAAAAATCGGACAGTCTCTCGACGTGCACAAGACGTCTTGGTGCAACGAACCTTGACATCTTTGACATTGCGTCCATAAACGGTTGAAGTCTTTCTCGAGTTCGTTCACCGTGACTAACGCTTTTTGGAGATGTTTAGATTCGTCTTCGACGCAGTGTTTACACAAAGATTTAGAGAGCTTTTCGTCCGTGATTGGCGCGCGGCAACCGACGCAGGACGGGCGGACTTTCGCGAAGCGCATGATGCCGCCGGCCAAGGTGGAAGACGGGGTAGGTAACGCGATCGACCTGGTGTGTTCACCAGAGAGGAGAACAGATGCGGCGTTTTGCAGCATCGGTTCGAACAAACGCAACAAAGGTTTGCTCAAGAAGTTGTCCAAGTAGTGCTTGTGATCGATGGGTAAGTTGTTGTCCATGGCGTAAATCGGGCACTCGGATTTCTCGTAGCCTTTGGCGTTTTTTGTGCCTTTAATCATGACGTATGCGACGCGGTCGCCAACAACTGGAGCCGTCGCTGGGTCGCGAAGGAACATGCGTTGTGCCAACTCCGCGTGCGCCGCTTTGACCGCGTATTCCTCCGCGGTTTTCGTCAAACCTTTGGTGATGACCAAAAGCGACAAATCCAACTTATTCATCAGTAAATCCGAGATGGTGTTTTGGACGTATTTGACCGCGCCAGGGATGTCTCTATCCATGAGGATTTTCGTCAAGCACGTTTCGACGACCTGGCGCACTAACAGACAGTTATCGCGACGCACAGTTTCGATACCTTTGGTATCCATTTTTGTCCACTTTTCGCTGTTTTCCCAGAGTAAACCGGCGTATCTTTTCTTGGAGATCAACAAATACGGCCAGTAACACTTTTCAAATTCTAACTTGATGGGTTTCGTAAACGTCGCGGAGACGTAATCGGCGGCTTCTAAACCATACTCCATGCTCGTTTTTAATTCTTTACAGTTGAATTTAATCATCACGGAATCGGTATCGCCGTATATGACTTCGGCGTCGCCTTCGTACCCGTTGGCGGTGGTGTATTTTTCCTCGACCAATTTCTTCGTGTGGTCAATCATCTGACGACCGTACGCCGTCGTCGAGGCGGAAATCTCCAAACACGGAAGCTGACCGACCGTGGCGCCGGTAAATCCATACACGGAGTTGGCGGATATTTTCAACGCCAACTGACGACCGTCTAAAACCGCCCGTTCTAAAGGATCCGTCGCTTTTTTTAAATCCTGTTTCGCTCGTTTCCGCGCCGATAACAGTTCCTCTAAAATTTCCGGAAGGATACCTTTGAACTGCGTGGATTTGACAAAAACATCTCCGGTTGGCGCTTTCGTGTACGCTTCCGGCGGTAAATCCGCCACGTCGTGTTGCTTGACCAACGTGCAATAGCACAAATTGTGCGCCATCATGATGGAAGGGTACAGAGAGGCGAAATCGAGCGTCGCGATTGGAAGCTCGTAATACCCAGCTTTCGCGTCCAAAACAGTCGCGCCTTCGTACGCGACTTCACCTTCTAATTGCGCGTTCGGACCGTTTCCTCGGTCTCTTCTCGCTGGGATGATCAATCCGCGTTGTCTGGCTTTTCGCAACAGCTGTGACATGACTTTAATCGATTGGCCTCTCGCCAACAAGAAGGACAACGGGACGCCGGTAACTCTGGACATTTCGATGTAGTTGTACGTATACATGAGTTTATCCAACAGACGTTGCGGCAAATACGCGTCCTTCAAACAGTACACCGCCAAACGTCTTCTGGTTTCCGCGGTCCCGGCTTGTAACTCGGAAATCGCCGAGTGATGCACGTCTTCTTTCTGCTCGCCTAAGAAGTGCGCGGACACCGAGTTCAAAGAGTAACTCGAAAGTTTATAATCTCTTTGAATCGCTTGGAGCATATCAAATTGAACTCTTCCTTCGATGGTAATTTCTTTCGACTCTCTCGTCCCGTACGCTTTGGAACTAAACGTCGTGTCTTTAATCGTCAGTTGTTTCCCGATAATTCTCCCCCAATACGGAAAATCTTGCACGCCTAGCGTTTGCGCGCGTTTGATGAGATATGGGAAATCGAAATTGACAATGTTATAGCCAATGAGCATGTCTGGATCGACGGCGCGCATAAACTTACCCCAGTCTCTCAATAACTCCCGCTCGTCTCGAAAAGATTTCACCTCTGCGCCGACAATTGGCGCGCACGTGTCTAGCGTCCAAATCGCTTTAATAATCGGCGAATCCGAGCCTTGTTCGGTGACGAGCGTGGCGATTTGAATCACCGGATCCTGTTCGGCGTCCGGGAAGAAACCTTTTCTCCCGGCGCACTCGATATCGACGGACAAAATTCTGAACGGCGCCAACTTTGAATATTTCCCTTCCGCGGCGTGCGAGATGAATCGATCGAACATAACGTCGCACTCGATTTGACAATAACTCGCTTTCCTTTGTTGCGGACGCACGCGATAATTTTTCGCCGGTAATTCCAACCAGTTCCCGCCGACAACTGCTCTATCTACCATAAACCTTAACGTGTACAAAATGTTACTCTCAAACGTCGGAAACGTTAACGCGCTTTGGTGCAACTCGTCCACGTGTATCCCATTTTCTAAAATCCCTCTCGCTTGCGCCACTTGCGTCGGCAACATCATGATGATGCGTAAAAAACGTCCTTTCTTCCCGTTCGGTTGGAAATTCATGAGCGATTGTTTATCTAAAATCAAATGCGCGTCCAGCGCGAAATGCCTCGCCGAATTCGACGACCTTTGGTGCGCCATCATCTGCGAATTCAAAGACATCAAAAACGCCGGAATGTGTTGCTCCGTGAAAGTTTCCGGCACCGCGCAGTAAAAATACGGGTTGAAACCGTGCACATGCACGCACACCGAGTGGCCGTCTTCGGTCACGCCAAACATTCGCAAAATCGCCGCCTGGCCCTTCGACCGTCTCTCCTGGCCGAGCATCTCGTACGGCTGGCCGATGATGTAATCGATGTCCAACTGTTGAAAAACTGTTGTTGTTTTAATGTTGTTTTCGAAAAGAAGTCAAAAAATGTGAGTTACGAGTTATGAAGTTTGAAAATCTCCCAAAGCGCAAAGCGAAGAATGAGAAGACAAAGACAAAGAATACGAACGCGTTTCAAAGAAGAGTGAAAAACACAACAACAACACGCACGTATAGAATCCGTTTGACCATCGATCGGTCTCGCCAAAGGCTTCCTGTTCCAGCTCTTCTTCTCCGCCTCGACGACTTTCACGTCGTCGGAGACTTTGCCTAAATCTTGGACGTACACCTCTTCCTCCAAGATTTCCTCGTTGGCACTCCAGGTGTTGTGCGTTTCTTGCGTCTCCAACTCGTCCTCTTCTAATTCTTCTTTTTTCGCGCGCTTTTTGTCCTCTTCATCCTCGTCCTTTTCGCCGCCTTCTCTCTTGTTGTTGGTGGTGGTGGTATTCATCGTTTCCATCGTCGCGCGCGGAAGAAAGAGATATACTTTAGGTTGTTATGGGGAAAAAATGATTGGGTTTCTCTCTATGGAAAGACAAAGAGCGCTTCTCGTTTTTTTGATTTTTTTTTTCTTGTTTTTGGTGAAAGCTCTCGAAAGAGACTTTGACGACAAAAGAAGGGGAGAGCGCGTTTTTGCTCTTCTCCATCAGTCGAAAAGAAAATATCTTCTTCGAAAATGAAAATATCTTGTTGGGGTGGAAAAAGGAGACAAAAAGAAGAAAAAAGAGCATCGTCGTTTTCAAGGAAGAGAAAATATTCTCTCTCTGTTCTCTCTCTCGTTTAGAGGGAGGCAGGGCTTCCTCGCCTCCCATCGTCGTCGTCGTCATCGAGCAAAGAAGAGCAGCCGTCTTGAAATATAGAGCGCACGAAAAAAAGTATACAACAGCACGAGCACAGGGGGCAAAAAATCCCGATATCTGGTGGAGAGAGGAAGTGTTGTTGCGCGTTTTATCGATTGAAAGAAGTGTGTTTGCGCGCGCGTTTCCCCCCTATAATTTCCCTTCTGGTGGCATAGTATCATTGGTCTCTTCTTTCGACAATTTTTCTTCTTTTTTGGTGGGAAACCTGCCCTTCTGAAACCTTCCTTTTCTCTGATTTTTTTTTCCGTCGTTTCGCGAAAAGAAGAAGGGAACGAAGGAAATCAACATAAAAAAAGTACGGCGCGAGTACGTCGAGCGTCGACGACTCTATATATATACACTCCTCAGCCTTTAGGAAGGAAGAATAGATTTAGAGAGATTCTTTCTCGTCGAAAAGTTCGAGCGCTTAGGCGAGAGGAAATTCGCGTTGAGAAGAGTAGAGCGTAAGAGAGAGAGAGAAGGGGGATTTTAATTTCTTTCAGGAGAGAGAAGGAGAGAAAAAGGCGAGACTTCTTGGCGTCCTTCTGTTTTTTTTTTATACGGACCTCTCTTTGTGCGCATTAAAACGGAAGAAAAGAGGTCGAGAAGGTACGTGGATCTGCTTTTACGCTTTTCAATTGAACAGAATACAATCTCTTTCATTCGAAAATCGATTTTTTTTGGGCACGAATCCGTCGCGTTTGGTCGCACTGGGTGCGATTCGATGCGCGCGCGTGCCCTTCGGAATTCCTCGTCGGGCAGTGCCTGAGAGGTGTCGAAATTCCTGCCGTTTGTCCCATTTTCTAAATTCAATCGCGCGCGAGGAGCGCCTATGGTTGAGATATTCGCTCGAAAACGCACGCGAGTGCACGCCTCGCCTCGAATACTTACGTTTTGTTTCTTTCTTTTTCCATTCATTCACACAGAAAGTGCTTTTATTCGCTCGAGAGAGAAGAATTGGAACATTGATTAGTGCCCCTCCCGGTGTTTCGCGTCCTCTGTCCTCTGCGCGCTCGGTTGACGGCGGCGGCGAGAAAAAGAGAAAAAGGAAATTAAAGATGGCGAATAATCAGTCGCCGACTGGGATTGCAGGGAAAAGATGCGCGCACTGTAACACGCACACGACGCCTTTATGGCGTAACGGTCCGGACGGACCGAAGACGTTGTGCAACGCGTGCGGCGTCAGAGACAATCGAAGACAAAACAAGACGAGAAACGTGCAGCAAAAACCTCGCGTGAAGAAGGAGCCGAGGCCAGAAAAGGCTGAAAAAGAAATCAAGAAGAAAGGCGATGGCAATCGACCGAAGAGAGGAAGTGCTGATTATAAAGACGGGATAGAAAATGACACGAACGCTACGCCGACGAAGGGGAATAAGAAGAAGGTTTCTCAACGCGAGTTGAACGCGCGCATCCAAGGCTTTAATAAAGATCCGTTTGCGAAAACTGAGAATATCCACGTGCCACAGTTTGGTAAAGCGGAAACTGCGCAGTATTACGCGAGTATGAACGATGGGAAAGCGTACAAGCCGCCGCAGGGGTATCACAAGTCGGGTGGCGGAGTCGTCGCGGCGAGGTTTGGTCCGAACACCGCGGCGGCGACGTACGAGTGCGACGACCAAGATTTGCAATGGCTCGAATCCCAAAGAGACGCGTTTGTTGCGGAGAACATGAAAGAAAAGAAGAAAACGAATACTACGATGATGAAAAAGAAAGACCAGAAAAAGCAAGGAGAAGCACAAGGAGGTAAACAAGCGGCGATGAAAGGTAAAGACGGTGTGACGCAAGAACACGTGGAGAAACTTTTCGACGTCTTTGAAGAAGCGTCGTGGTGCGCGTCGAGTATGGTGTCGTCGAACTCCGCGTGTGATATCGTCTTGGGTAGATGTTATTCGCCGTCGACGGAGGAAGATGCGCTGCACTGGACGTCAGACCAACCGATGCACGAAGCGTTTTTGGTTTCGCCGCCGCACTACAAACGCAACGATAAGAGACATAGTCTGCCGAATAAGTACGATACTTGGGGTGTGATTATGAATGGCGGTGAAAATTCCAACGACGCGACGTACGATTGCGTGACTCTCCCTCAAACTCCGAGTACAAACGACGTCACTGCCGGCGACGGAGGTCTCATCGGGAAGAAAATGAAAACTGCAACAACAACAACAACAACACATGCGAAATCGAAATTGAACAAAAGTGTGATTAATTCTGGTTCTGAAAATTCCTCCGAGTGCTCCGATGATGAGCACTTGGCGAGACTGGAAAAGTTGTCGGATATAAACGATTCTGACGTGGAAAACGTGTCGGGAAACGGGTCCAGCAATGATCTCGTCGTCAAAAGAGTTACAAGAAGTTTAAACAATACGAATAGTAAATCTTTGACGAAAGTCCATTTGGAAGGGCGAGCTGCTTCGGCGAAGCAGTCCGCCGCTGCGCTGAAGTTGCGCAAGGCGCGTCGCGCCGCCGAATGGGTTCCCTCGACTGTGGATGTCGGGGCGGGTGAGCTGAAAACGCCAATCCAACAAAAGACCAAGAAAAACAACACCAACAACAATTCAACGAAATATAAAAATAATATCACAAACAGCTACAAGAAGATCAACACAAACTCGAACGCATTCGATGCCTTCGGTGGTGGTGGCAGTCTCAAATTTGGATTAACGAAGCGCGTGACGCGCGGTTCGAAATCTTCCTTGTCCTCCCTCGCGGAGACCGAGGAATTTTTCGATCGCGCGTTGCTCGAGAAGAAGATGAACTTGACCGTGAAAGTATCCCAAAAAAATATGAGTACGAGAGCATTTTTTTCTCCAGGCGCTTCTATTCGTCCGAAGCCGTTCGTTATGAAGCATGACGCTAGTATGGATAAAGCTTTCGCAGAGCTGCGAAAAAAGTATCCGCACGCGCCGTCTTGCGAAGTCGTTTTGACTGTTCATCACTACTGGTATCAGAAGAGGATGGTTCATAACAACGGTCGTCCATTGCTCTCGCGATTCTACTGGACGCCCTCAAAAGAACTTCGTGAACGTCCAGAGCTCGCCACTGAAGCTGAGCGCGATCGCTACCTGTTTTGCTTTGATGCCGCGGCGGTGAAACGCCAAAAGGCTGAAAAAGAAGAGCGAAAAAATGCTCTGATGAACAGTGGCGGTGCGCTTGCGCAGAAAAGACGACGACGACGAGCGTGCTTCAATCCGGCAGCATCCAAGAGACGACGCAAAGCGCAGGCGGAGATGGATTTCGCCACGACGCAACCTTTAACGATTTGCTTCGAGCCGTTGGAGGACGTCTTGGAGTACGGTTTGGAGTACGTGGAAGCGGACGACGAACGCTACGTCGAATTCATGGCGCTCGCTGAAAGAAGTGGAACTCCAAAGTTCAACGCTAATAAGCGCGCGTCGCGAAGTGCGGCGGCAAGAGCGAATAACGAAGACAGTGAGAAGAACACAATCGTAGGATCCTTGATGAAGAAGATGTTTGGTTGGCGAGGCTCAACCGAATCGGATTCGTTACATCGTCCGGAAACTCCAAAGAAACGTCGCACGCCGAGAGGTGGAAGCGCGCGCGCGTGAGAAGTTCAGTGTCTGTGTGTGTGAAATATTTTTAAAGATGTGAGAAGCGAAAGAGTGAGAGAGAGTGAGAGAGAATAGAAGTTGAGTTGTTTGGGCTTTCGAAAGGAGTGCTATTGTCTTTGACGAACGAGAAATAACTGAAACAAAACCAAAATGAAAACAAAACGAGAAAGAAAAACGAATAATAAACCGAGAAATAAATGAAACGAAACAATTAAAACGAGAAAAGTAATATAATACAACCAAGCAGTAAAGAGAGAGGGCGGGTGAGAGTGAGAAGAGGATGAGGAAGCGACTAGTAGATCCAAATATTTTTTAAATGAGAAATCTCAGAGCGTTCATTCTTTACAGTTCCATAAGTGCATGCTTTTGGCTGACTACTATTCTACATCATCGCTACCGGTGTTATTCGCCTTCCAGTCTGCGCCACGCCTTTATTCGTATCTTCGGCGCTACTTTTATTGTTTGCGAACAGAGCGTCCACCGTGGCTTGGTCTGGCTTTTTCGCCGCGGCGGTGCCGTTAATCGTGGCGTTCTCTTTGTTCCCCTCCTCCACTACTTCAGTCTCCGCGGCAAGTTTCGGCATTTCGACTTCTTCGCCAAATTCACCTTCGTCGAATCGAACAAACGAGCAGAAACCATCCTTACTGGACAACACCAGAGTTCTCCCGTCCGCGCTCCAAGTCGCGCACGTGACCGCGGCGTAATGAGCGTTTGAAATGACGGCGACAGGAGAAGCAACTTCGGTATCATACACCATAGCTCCATCAATTGTACACACGCAAAATATACATCGGTGCATTAATCCTCTAAAAGGATTCGTGGAAGCAACTGATTCGTCATCGTTTTTAACGCCTCTCAGTTTAAACACCTTTGGCGAAAACGCCACGCACGTCGACGGTTTCAGTGACGGAAGGGACGCTTTCGGTTGCGTCAAATCGTCTCGAGAGAACACGTGCGCGCAGTCCGTACTTTCACTCTTCTTCGCGCCGCCGTGTTCGGAGACCTTTTCTTTGAGTATACCACTGGGCACGACTAAGAACGAACCACACGGCGAGAAACTTGGTCGTCTAAAGAACGAAGGCAAGGTGTCGTCGTGAAAGAGCATCGATGAACACGCGTCGTTGTTTTCGTTGCCTTGGTTACTGCTATCTATGCTAGACTTTGCGCTCTTCGCGCAGCTGCTGTACTTGAACGAGCTCGTCGTCCAAAATTTCTTCGTCGCACTCGGATTTTCGCCCTTCTTCGCTTTCATTGCAACCTTCTTCGAAGACCAAGCACACATCGTCCTATCCGCGCTCACAGAAACTATCCACTTTGACAATGCGTCAAACGTCACACCTTGGACAAAACTCGTGTGTCCGTTACCACTGCTCGCACCTAACGCGCATTTACCTTTTTTGCCTTCGAAGGCAATCAGGGGGACCCCACCATTCGCGACGTCGTAAATAATCGTCCGCCAATCGATGTACGACACCGCGACGAGCTTCGAGTCGGCGGACCACGTCAAATCTAACGCATCCGCCGTTCCGCCACGCAACGCGCATTTGCACTTAAAAAGAGAAGGCGCTTCTTCCTCTCCTCGTTGTTTAGCATCAGAGTCGGTTATATTGCCAGAGCCAACCATCATCTGCGCGTCGTCGTCCGCGTTGTTGTTCGTCGTCTCCGTCTTCTTTTCCTCTCCCTCTTTTCTCAAAGTCGTCGTCTTCTCAAACACGAACGCTTCGCCTCGGTCTCCACACGACGCGAGTGCGGCGCCATCCGGAGAAAACTTCACGCAATTCACCACCGCCGCGTGTCGAGTGATCGTTTCTTTATATTCCACGCGACTTTGCTTCTGCTCTTCTCCTACTTTTGCTTCTCTCTCGTCCTCTTTCTCATCATCGTCGGAAACGACTGGCCCGTCGACGATTTCCAAAACGTCCCAAATCTTTATCGTCTTATCGCCTCCAGCGGTCGCGAGACGTTTAGAAGAAGAACTTGAAGACGAAGAAGGATCGAACGAACACGCGAGAATCGGTTCGTTGTGCTTCTCGCCTTCCAGGTTGTGCCAGAAGACGGAGATTAAATCAACGCGCATTTTATTCGAATTTTTGAAAATTTTGTGTGGATTTGTTCTTTGTTTTCTTCGCTTTTGGAAAAGCATCGTGTGATGACTTATATTATTACGAGTAAACAACTCTTCTTTTCGTATACTACTAGATGACCATTCTCGCATTATTATTCGTTATTATTATTATTATTATTCTTAGAGCGCGCTTTTTTTCCCTTTCCTTTTCTCTCGCTCGGCGCCTCGTTGATTGATTTGATTCGATGATTGCGTAAACATCATCATAAATCCGCTCTCGTGTATTATAATTTTTCTAGTAGTTTACAAACGTAAGCCACCCTCCGTGCTTGCAAAATTTCCCCCTCTTTCTTCTCTTCTCTTTGATGCATAACATGTAATTACTCCATTTGTTTTCTCTGATTATTAAAATTCTTGGCCGTAGGTGTCCATACGATCCAACATCGCTCTCAGATCCATTTCCGTGATGTGTCTCGGGTTCGGTAACACCAGGCGGAAAAAGTTGACGTAGCCCATGCTGGCGATGGGTTGGAAGCCAATCATGGCGTCGCCGGCTTTTTGCATGGCGTTTTTCAACTTTGGAGCGACGTAACCGAGTTCGGCCCAATCTTCTTCAGTCGCAGTTGTCCGGTTGAATGGGCGCAAGCGCGGCGGAACGTACCAGAACCCGACATTGGAGCATTGCGCCGGTTGGACGAGAACGAATTTGCCGTCCGAGTTTTCAACTTCGAGTTGGACGAATTTCGCCAAGTGAAAGGACCGGTCGATGCACTTGGCGAAACCTTCGTCGCCTCGCAATTTCCACGCCAACCATAACTTCAGGGCGTCTGCTTTGCGTCCACACTGAATGGTTCGGTCGCCCAAGTCCGCGCCGGAGTTATTCTTGTCCGGTTGGAAGAGATATTCCGCCTTGGCGCCGTTCGCTTTGGATAAAGAGCCGGCGTGCTTGCAGACAAACACCGAGCATTGCAAAGGCATACCGAGCATTTTGTGCGGGTTCCAAGAGAAAGAATCCGAGCGTTCCGCGCCGTCCATGAGATGATTGTGCTCTTTGGAAAGCATGGCACCACCGCCCCACGCGCCGTCGATGTGGGTCCAAATGCGTTGCGATTTCCCGTTGGCATTTTGAAACTCGTCGACGACGTCAAAGATTTCGCTGAACGGATCAAAAGCGCCTAAAACAGTTGTACCCGCGGTCGTGCCGACGTAGAACGGCGTTTTGCCTGCCGCGATGGCCGATACAATCGCCGCACGCAAAGCGCCCGGATCCATGGCACCGTTCGGCAGACATTTCACCGCGACCAAGTTTTCTTCGCCTAAACCGGTAACGATGGCGGATTTTTTGTACGAGTAATGCGCGTTTTCGCTGCAAAAAGCTACCAACTTGTTGTTTCTGTCCATGCCAGCCTTGCGAATGGAAGAGTCCGCGACGTCTCTGGCTAACAAGATGGAATATAAAATCGATAACGATCCACCCGGGACGAACAAACCGTCGTGTTCGGGAGTCTCGACGCCGTCGTTGGTCTTCAACCAACACCGCGCGACTTTCTCCAAGCATGATTTCTCAATCTCCGTCAACGATGGCGCGACTTCGAACGTGTGCACGTTTGAGTTCAACGCCGCGGAGACCCATTCGCCGGCTAATGCGACCGGGTCGACACCGGCGTATAATTGGTTCAAAAATAACGGCGACGATGAACGCACGGACGTTTGCAAGATGGTCGTCACGGCGTCTCTCAACTGTTGCTCGCTCCACGCCGGTTCTTGGTGCTCAAAGGTCATCCCAACGCCAGCTTCGGAAAACATCGCTCGAATGCTTTCCGGAGTATTCATCAATACTACCGGTTCTTTGCCAATTTTTACGGATTGACGATGGTATTCGACCATTCTCGCCGCCGTCTCTTCCAAAAATCTCAACTCCGCTTCCGTTTGTTCTCTCGGGTTCAACTCGTCGTCGTTGCATTGCTTTCTCGTGTCGTGTTGTAAAGAGCACGCGTTTATCGGAAACATTCTGCTACTCTTTTGGTTCTCGCACGGATCGTTCGCGCCCGGTCGCCAATAGATTTCTCCATCCTCGGGACTCTTTTCCTTGCCCGTGAATCCTTTCTCCTTCATCCAATCGTCGTTGAAAATCTTGGACAGGTATTTCACCCCAGAGTCTGGCAAAACGGTCACGATGACGCCGTTGTCGATTTTACCGCTCAAGACCGCGCACGAGTGTAAATTCAACCCGGCGGAGCCTCCAACTAAAACGCCCAAATCTCTCGCGACTTTGCGACACGTGTAAAAACTCGACGCGTCGTCTCCTCTTTGCGCGCCATCGACGACGTCCCAGGACAAAACACCCGGAATAGAATCTTTCCCGACGCCTTCAATCTCCCACTTACCAACAATTAACTCGTTTTCCGGAACGTCGTTAACGAAATTATCCCACAATACCGACCCTCGCGGATCCGCCAACACGGACTTGATCTCCGGGTTCACCGCCTTCAAATACCGACTGGTACCCGTCAGCGTCCCACCCGTACTCGACCCAGCGACAAAGTGCGTGATAAGTCCTTTCGTTTGCGCGATAATTTCCGGCCCTAACGTCGCCTCGTAAGCCAACGCGTTGTTCAAGTTATCGTACTGGTTCACGCCGAAATACTTCCCCGGATTTTCCGCCACCATCGTGTTCTCGATATTTTGATAATGCTCTGGATCGTCCGCAGCTACGCCACTCTTCGCGACAATAACCGTCCCACCATACGCTCTCATGCTATCGATCTTCTCTATCGAACATTTCTTATTCGTAATGACGATGTAATCAAACCCGCGAATGGCGCACGCCGCCGCGATGGCGCTCCCGGTGTTCCCGCTCGTCGCCGCCACGACCGTCATCCCCTCCTTCAAATCCCCAGCATCAATCGCCGCTTGTAAAATATAACTCGCAATTCGATCCTTAATACTTCCACTTGGATTCATATACTCGCACTTCGCGTAAATCTTCACCTTCGAAGGATTCAAACTCAACACGCTCGTCACGTCAATCAACGGCGTCCCTCCAATCAACGCGTTCGATTGCACCGGCCCAGTCGTCACCGCTCTCCGTACCGCTTGCCAACTCTTCGTTTGCTTCGAAGAGGCGTGTAAAACATCGATCGGTCCATCCGACGGCGTCGCGATTGTTTGTTCCGCGAAGTTCTCTCCGTTCAACTCGTACGTCTGGTCGATCATTTCTTTTCCTGGTGACGACGGCGGCGACCGTGCGGCTGCGAACCCTTCTCGCTGTTGTTGTTGTTCTTGCTGCTGCGAGGGATTGTTGATCGCGCGGAGACGACGAGATTCGTTAAAACCACCACTACCACCTGCACCGATGATAGTGTTGTTCGCAGAAGCAGAAGTAATGATAGTCCTCCGCGCTTCCGAAGAAACCCAATCTTCGGATGAAAAATGACGCACACGACGACCAAAATCTCTTCTTCTTCCCATCGGGAAAGACTTCGAAGCATCATCACTCGTCGAAGAATCAATGATTACGACGTTTTGATTACGAAGGCGCTGCGTTTTCGTTCCTCTTTCTGCGTTGTTTGCCGTAAGACGACAACGCAAAGACGAGGAGTTCGATAACGCAACGCCTCGGCGTATCCGCACGAACTTCGGGGTGATGTTTATGCACAGCATCGAAGCGTTCAACGTGCTGCTCGAAGAGGACATCATCATCGTCGGAGTGAGGAACGGACAGACAGACAGCACAGCACGTCGTGTGTTTATCTTTTACTTTTTTCACTGCTTTTTTAGGGTGTTAGAGTATAAAAATTGACTGATGTAAGTGCGTAAAGGTAGGTACATTTTTGACTTACTAGAGTACCCCATGAGTCTAAAGGGTTACTCCCCTCTTTTTCCTCAAATTTTTCGCATCAAATTTTTTTTTGTCTTTTTTTCATCAAAAAAAAATTCGTCAGACATTTCTTCAAAAAACAAAGAGAGAGAAAAGAGAGAGATGACGACGACGGCGGCTTCTTCGAGTGCGACGACGGCTCTGGAACGCGCGATTGCCCGAACGCTGGAAGCTTTCATTCGGAGAAGCCAAGGAGGAGGCTCAGGAGGCGCGAGCAGCAGTTCTAATGGTCAATCGAAGAGCGGTGTTTATGGGGGCGGCCACGGGGTGTTCCTCGGGAAATCCCGCTCGGTGTTACGACTCACCGGTAAGGACGGGAAAAAGTTACTCCAAGGATTGCTGACCAACGACGTCGATTTGCTTCTGGATGATGATGATAATAATGAACAAATGTACGCGGCGATGTTGACGCCGAAAGGGCGAATCGTGACGGACGTGTTCTTGACAAAAGGAAGAAGTGATAATGGTGGAAGAAGAAATAATGATGAGATTTTGATTGACTCGTGTCAACTTGCCAAAGAGACGTTGTTGACGCAAATAGTGCGGAGGAAGTTACGGTCGGACGTTTGCGTGGAAGACGCGAGCGAGGAGTTGAGTGTACGCGTGATGCCACCTTCTTTTGATACCGATGATACTGATTGTGGTGGTCGTGGAAATGTACTCTTACCGTCGGATCCGAGATGGTTTGGATTAGGACGACGCGGGATAGTTTTTGATGCTGCGAAGAAAACATACGAAGACGCAGAGTTGGACGAGAAGGTGTACGCGAACTGGAGACACGCGAATGGCGTGCCGGAAGGGTCTTTGGAACTCGGCGAGCGGTTTCCGGCGGAATCGAGGTTGACGCATTTACACGCGGTCTCTTTTACCAAGGGTTGTTACGTCGGCCAAGAACCGACGGCGCGGGCGGAGTTTCAAGGCGAAGTGAGGAAAGGCGTCGTTCCGGTTGTTTTTTATGAAAGTAAAGAAGTCAAAATAAATGGGATAGTCATATCGAAAAAAGACGGGAAAGAGATTGGGAAAGTGGTCGCCTCTCGAGGCGGCGGCGTCGGGTTAGCGCTGGTGAGATTTGCAAAGGTGGAAAACGTCAGCGAAGGCATTTCGATTGAAACAGTCGACGAGAGCGACGGAGGAGAAAAGGAAGAGAAGGCGTTCACCGAATGCGAATTTGGAACGCCTAACTGGTGGTCGCACCATTGGAATTCAAGAGATTAGTCATTAGAAAGATAGAGTTGTGTATTACTAGTAGTTTGCTTTGCGCTATGTTGTGAGTATAGAAATCTGCAAATAATGTTGTTTGTCTACGCGAACAGAAAGATTTTTTACGAGGACGTTTCCATTTGCTTTTGTTTCTTCCACGCGTATGCGGCTTCCAACAACTTCAAGTTTGGTTTCGCGCCTGCTTCTTCTGGAAACACGTAATCGTAATACTCTTCCATCCCTGCATCTTCGCCATCTTCGGTGTACATCGGACGTTTTCTCTTGACGCGTTTCGGCATCTTCTTGTCCACGGCGTCTATCAATTCTTTCTTTTCGTTCGACGCGCCAGAAGCGTTTTCCTCGAACACTTTCCACGCCTCTAACAACATCACCCGTTCCTCTTTCGCATCGGGTTGGTTCGTTTTCAAAGCCTCCAACGCGCGTTCAAAAACCCTTCTCGCGTTTTGTTCGCGAGCTTCTTTCGATTCCGTCGGTGTTTTCTTCACGTGCGCCTCCTCTCGCTTTCTTCTTTCCGCCTCAGTCTCCTCGTCTTCATCCCATTCCTCGTCGTCCTCGGGAGGCGGCAAGACGATTTTGTTTTCAAACTTGGCAAAGCTCATCCAAACTTTCACGTGTTCCGTCTTCTCTAACAATCGCTCGTACAACGCTCTCGCTTCGACTCTATCCCAAATGGAAATTTCAAAGTCAATGTACGCCTTCCACAAGCTTTCGGGCA
>Ga0114997_10001052_pt1 | contig 22919 bp, 20 predicted proteins | sample ArcticOcean_MG_C_2_FD_87045 | JGI IMG/M metagenome (GOLD analysis project Ga0114997, IMG submission 87045) | Marine microbial communities from western Arctic Ocean - ArcticOcean_MG_CB4_136 | ecosystem: Environmental > Aquatic > Marine > Oceanic | place: Arctic Ocean: Canada Basin | collected...
AGACTTGGGAAGGTGTTTTAGGAGCGATTAAGTTAGGTCTTAAACCTTTTCTAAAGAATCTCAATAAAGAAGTAAATCAGGAAGATATAGTTAAGTTAACAGAAATTAAAATCAAAAGAATTTCAAAATTTGATAGTGATAAGGCTGAAGACAATTTACTGAAGATTGAAGACCAAATTATCGAAGTAAATAAAAACCTTTCTAATCTTACTGAATATGCAATAGATTATTACAAGGATGTAAAGAACAAATACAGTGAAGGTAAAGAGAGGAAAACGGAGATAAGAGTATTTGATAATATTGCTGCTAGAAAAGTAATAGTTTCCAACAAAAAACTCTATGTCAATAGAGAAGAAGGTTTTATAGGTTGGTCTCTAAGAAAAGATGAATTTATTGAAGAATGTTCGGACTTAGATGATGTTATAATATTTTTTGAAAACGGAAAAGTAATTGTAACTAAAATAGCTGATAAGAAATTTGTAGGCAAAGGAATAATCCATGTTGCAGTTTGGAAAAAGGGAGATGAACGAACTATTTATCATTTGATCTATCAAGCTGGAAAAATGGCGCCCTCTTACATGAAAAGATTTGCCGTAAGTTCAATAACAAGAGATAGAGAATATGACATTGTAGGAAATTCTAAAGAATCTAAAATCCATTATTTTTCTGTTAATCCAAATGGTAGGAGAGAAACAGTACTTATAAAACTTCGACCTCGTCCTAAATTAAAGAAACTCAAGATTGATGTGGATTTTGCAGAACTAATGATAAAGGGAAGAGGGAGTAAAGGTAATTTGGTTACCAAGAATTTTATATCTAAAATTGAACAGAGAGAAGCTGGTGGCTCAACATTAGCAGCAAGAAAGATATGGTGGGACGAAGTTGTTTTAAGACTAAACAACGATCAAAGAGGGAAATTGCTTGGTAGTTTTAAAGGAGATGACAAAATCCTAACCATATATAAATCTGGAAAATATTTAATTAGTGGTTTTGAGTTGTCTAATAAATTTGACGATGACTTAATTTTAATTGAAAAATGGTATCCATCTAGAACTCTAGCGTGTATTTACTGGAATCCTAAAAAAGAACTTTATTTCGTTAAAAGGTTTTTGGTAGAAGTAACCACAAAAATGTACAGTTTTATTGACGATGGTTGTGATTTGTCTTTAATCGCTGTTGATTATAATCCTAAAGTCAAAATTTCTTTTAATAAACGATTGAAAGAAACTAAAGACTTAGAAGATAAGATTGTGAGTCTAAACGAAATTGTTGACGTTAAGGGAGACAAGGCCAAAGGAAATCAGTTAACGCGCTTAAAAGTTAAGGATCTTTCTCTTATGCAAGTAGAACCCGGAAATGAATGGCCAATAGAGAATAATGATACCGAGGAATCTATTTTAATTGAAGAAATAGAAGATATTCCCAACATTAAAAATCAATCAACTGAAAATATCACAAATTCCAGCAAAGATTTAATAAGTGATTTAGACAATACTAATGAGGTTTTAAAAGAAGAAAATATTAAAATTGATACTAAATCTGAGAAGCCAATAGAAATGGAGTGGGATGTTGAGTCACCTTCCAACAATGAAGAAGATTTAGACGAAGATGGTCAAATGAAAATCTTTTGATGAGATCTAAATTATTTTTTTTAATACTTTTCAATCCATTTTTTTTAATTACAGTTTATTCTCAAAATGATATTATTCTTTCTGATACAAATTCGCCTATTTATGAATCTGAAAGAAACTATTTAGGAATTAATTTAAGTCCTTTTTTCAATATTATTCTTAATAATAACCCATATGAAAAAATTAAAATCACTTCACTCTATAAAAAGAATTTTGGTAAATTAAATGCTCGTTTTAGTTTTAATTATTTAACCAATCCTGAAAGTAATTTTTTTAATTCCGCTACATCTTCTTCTGATACTAGCATAACCTATAAACTTTCATATTCTAATTACAATCATTTTGATTTCAGGTTTGGCTTTGAAGAGCTAAGATATTTATCATCTTCTAGATTTCATATTGGAATGGATGGTATTTTAGGATATGGGAAACACTTTTCCAGCTACACCCACGAATATTATTTAAAGGACAGTATTGGGAACTATCAAACATTTCAAAATAATTTAATAAATAACAATGAAGGAAATATTAGCTATAATTACTTTATAGCTGGTATCGATCTGTCCTTTGGAATGGATTTGTTTTTATCAGAATCTATATTGTTAACATTGCAATTAACCCCACAGTTTAATTATTGGATAGTTAACCAAAACTCATTGGACATTAATGACCTTAATGGAGAGTTTGAAAATTATGGCAATAATTATGCTGATTTTAAATTAGGATATTTTGATATACTATTGATTTATAAATTTTAGGTCTATAGTTCAACAGATGTTAATGGTGCAGCACTAAGAATTTCATCGTTTGCATTTTCTTTGAAATCTTCGAAGTTATCGTTGAATTTTTTGGCTAGGAAAAATGCTTTTTGATCATATGCATTTTTATCACTCCAAGTCTGTTTCGGATTAAGAGTAGTCGGCGGAACATTTGGACAAGAAGTTGGCATCATTAGACCAAATATCGGGTGTTTAATATATTCTACATTTTCTAAATCGTTATTTAGAGCAGCCATTATCATAGACCTAGTGTAAGATAATTTCATTCTTTCGCCAGTCCCATAAGGTCCTTTAGTCCACCCAGTATTAATTAACCAAACATTAACATTAGAGGATTCTATTTTCTCCCCTAACATTTCAGCATATTTTGTTGGGTGGAGAGGAAGAAAGGGAGATCCAAAACAAGCGGAAAAAGTAACCACAGGTTCAGTTATGCCTTCTTCTGTTCCAGCAACTTTAGCAGTATATCCAGAAATAAAATGAAACATAGCTTGTCCTTTGTCCAATTTTGAAATTGGAGGTAAAACACCAAAAGCATCTGCAGTTAAAAGAAATATGTTTTTTATATTATTTCCTTTGGCACCTTTTGCAGTGTTTTTTATAAAATCTAAAGGGTAACTTACCCTAGTATTTTCTGTTATTGAACCATCTTCAAAATCTACTTCATTGTTGTTTTTGAAAATTACATTTTCTAAAATTGCTCCTTTTTTGATTGCTTTCCATATTTCTGGTTCCTTATCTTTAGTAAGATTAATACATTTAGCATAACAACCACCTTCAAAATTAAAAACAGTATCCTCATGCCATCCATGTTCATCGTCCCCGATTAAAAACCTATCAGGATCTGCGGATAACGTAGTTTTTCCTGTTCCCGATAAGCCAAAAAAGATAGCTGTATCCCCATCTTTACCAAGATTTGCGGAACAATGCATCGATAGAGTATTTTTTTGATGTGGTAATATGAAATTTAATACTGAAAATATACCTTTTTTGATTTCACCAGTGTAACCAGTTCCTCCAATAAGTATTATTTTTTTAGTAAAGTCTATAATTGAAAAATTAGATTTTCTAGTTCCATCAATATTAGGGTCTGCAAGAAATCCAGGTGCATTTATTATATGCCACTCTGGTGTAAACGATTTAAGATCTTCTGTTTTTAATTCATTAAACATATTACTCACAAAATGGTTGGACCATGGATATTCGTTTATCGATCTTATATTTAATTGAAAAGACTCTAAAGAACATGCATAAACATCCCTTACATAAACTTCTTTGTTTTCTAAGTAATTAACTACTTTTTCATAAAGTGCTTCAAATTTATCCTTATCGAATGGAATATTAACGTCTCCCCACCAAACTACATCATTTGTGATGTCATCTTTCACAATAAATCTGTCTTTTGGAGATCTTCCAGTAAATTTCCCTGTCTTTACTGAAATTGCACCAGATGAAGAGATTTCTCCCGTCTCATTTGCAATTGTTATTTCAGAAAGTTTTTCAGTAGAAAGGTTCCAGTGTGCAGTACCAATATTTTTCAAGCCTAAATCTGATAAATTATCAAAATCTGGCATTTTTCCAGTAGTTTTCATATTTTAATTAAGATGTTGAGTAAATATAATTACAGTTATTTTGTTTTTTATACATAATTGTATTTTAGATATTCACAATCTTTAAACATTATTAAATATTATGTTTAATTAGTTTATTAAAATATTATTTTTAAATATGAGTATAACACCAAATTTTAGAACAGAAGTTAATTTTACTTCAAAATTTGAAAAAAACAATCATTCTAAACAATTTCTATTAATTGGTTCTTGTTTCTCATCTGAAATGAGTCTTTTTTTCAAAAAGTATTGTTTTGGTTTTTTAAATCCCTACGGAACTATTTATAATCCTATATCTCTAGCTAAGAATTTAGAAATGCTAGTAAATAATGAGCCTTTTTCAAAAAGAAATTTAACTACTAATAATGGTGTTTATTTAAGCTGGAGCCATAGTGGTAAATATTACAATAATAACCCTGAATTACTTTTAGAAAAATTAAATAGCGAACAAGAAAATACATTTAAGACCTTTAAAAATAATTCTACATTATTTGTCACATTTGGAACTTCTAAACTATATGAACTTAAAGAAACTAATGAAGTAGTAGCTAATTGTCATAAGAATATAAGTGCCAATTTCAATACTAGAAGAGCTACTATAAATGAAGTGGTTAATTCTTGGAAAACGATATTAAAAAAGATAAATAACAAAGTGATATTTACTGTAAGTCCAGTAAGACATATAAGAGATGGATTAATTGAAAACAATTTAAATAAATCTATATTGTTATTGGCTATTGATCAATTATGTAAAGAATTTCCCAAAAAAGCAAGTTATTTTCCAAGTTATGAGATTTTGATTGATGAACTAAGAGATTATAGATTTTACAGTAATGACTGGGTTCATCCATCTCAAGAAGCGAAAGAATTTATTTGGCGGGTATTATCTAACAATATATTTTCAGAAGAAACCCGAAAATTAAATCTTGAAATACAAAAAATAAGATCTTCTTTAGCACATAGACCCAAATTTGGAATCAACGATGATTACTTAAGCTTTTTGAATAATATCTACCAAAAGATCATAGAATTAAAAACAAGAACACCCAACTATACTTGGGAAAATGAAATTAATAATATTAAAAAATATTATTAATTAAGTAAATCAAGATTAAATTCGAGCATAGTTCTTAAACATTTAAAACCCTTTTTCGCCCATTGGGGTGAAGTACCAAGTTCGGGAATTACTATGGTTCTCATATTTGCATTTAGTCCTGCATTCATTCCAGCTTTTGAGTCCTCCAATACTAAGCATTTATCAGGGTTAATCTCTAGCATTTTTGCTGTGGATAAAAAAACTGCTGGATTAGGTTTGCCAGCTATCTCATTTTCTGCAGAATGTACAATATTGAAAAAACTTCTTATTTCTAATGTCTCTATAGTTGTATTTATTAGTGACATAGATGAGGAGGAAGCCAATGCTATTGAAATATTATTGTTTTTTAAAAGATTCAATGCACTATAAACTCCTGGTAAAAGCTTTCCCTTTTGTTTAATAAGTTGAATCATTTTTGTTTGGATTTTATAGACAATTTCATTGGTTGTGAAATTTTTCCAATTTAATTTTTTTCTCCAAAAACCTACTACTTCATCAATTCTCATGCCTGTTGTCATTGCACACATTTCAACAGTGAAATCAAATCCAACTTCTTTAAAGATTTCAATTTCTGCAATTTTCCATAATGGTTCAGAATCTATTATTAAACCATCCATGTCAAAAATAACCGCTTCTATTTTAAAGTTTTTCATCCAAGAAATGGATATCTATAATCTTTAGCAGGGACTAATGCCTCTTTAATTGTTCTTGGTGAAACCCATCTTAATAGATTTAAGTAAGATCCTGCTTTATCATTCGTTCCTGAACCTCTTGCGCCACCAAATGGTTGTTGACCAACTACTGCACCAGTAGGTTTGTCATTTATATAAAAATTACCAGCGGAATTTTCTAATTTCTTCATGGCAATATCTAATGCGTATCTGTCTTGGCTATATACAGCTCCCGTCAATGCATATTCAGAAGTATTGTCAACCAACTCTAAAACATCGTTAAAGTCTTTATCTTCATAAATATACACAGTTACAACTGGTCCAAATATTTCTTCACTCATAGTTCGGAATTTAGGATCAGTAGTTTTAATTACTGTGGGCTCAATAAAATACCCTTTTGACTTGTCATAATTACCTCCAACAATAATTTCAGCATCTTTGGACTTCTTTGCATAATCTATGTACTCCGAAATTTTATCAAATGATATTTCAGAAATAACAGCATTGATAAAGTTTTGAGGATCTCCTGTTGTACCCATTTTAAATGAATTAACATCTTCAATAACCTTACTTAAGACACTTTCAGACAGGGACTTAGGTAAGTAAACTCTTGAGGCTGCAGAACATTTTTGTCCTTGAAATTCGAAAGCTCCTCTAGAGATGCCCGTAGCAACTGCTAATGGATTGGCAGAAGGATGAGCAACTATAAAATCCTTTCCTCCAGTCTCACCCACAATTCTTGGATAGGATCTATACTTATCAATATTATTTCCAATAATTTTCCAAATGTTTTTAAAAACTGCAGTAGATCCGGTAAAATGTAAACCTGCAAAATCCTTGTGATTAAATACTACTTCACCAGCAGTAGGTCCATCTGCAACAACCATATTAATTACCCCATCTGGCAATCCAGCTTCTTTAAACAACTTCATTATTACTTGTGCAGAATACATTTGTGTTTCTGCTGGTTTCCAAACTATCACATTACCCATCATTGCAGGTGCTGCACAAAGATTTGCAGCTATTGCAGTAAAATTAAAAGGAGTAATGGCAAAGACAAAACCTTCCAAAGGTCTATATTCAAGTCTGTTTAAAATTCCATCTGCAGACTCTGGCTGCTCAGCATATATTTGTTGCATATAAGCAACATTAAATCTTAAAAAATCTATTAGCTCACAAGAAGCATCAATTTCAGCTTGAAATACATTTTTAGACTGACACAACATGGTAGCTGCATTCATTTCATCTCTATATGGTCCTGCAAGCAAATCTGCAGCTTTTAAAAAGATAGTAGCTCTGCTTTCCCAAGGTAAATTCGACCATGCACTTTTTGCATTCATTGCACAGTTTATAGCTTGTTCAACATGTGAAGCTTCACCAACACTAAAATTTCCTAAATTGTGCTTGTGGTCGTGTGGTGGATTGATAGGAAGATGATTGTCAGTTTTAACTTCTTCAGATCCTATATACAGTGGAATATGAATAGGTTTTTGATGATACATGCTTTCATATTTATTGATTAGATTTTCTAATTCCGTAGAATTAGGCTCATAATTTCTAACCAATTCATTATCTGGATATGGCATTTGATAAAAACCTTTGGACATAGTAATTTATTTTTAGTTTATGCGAATTTATAATATATCTACAATTTATCTCAATAGGTTCTATAATTTAAATTATTTTTAGAATTCTATTTTTAATACTATGTATACTCCATTTTTAGCAAACACCACAAATTTTCCTTTTGGAATAGAAGTAGATAGAGCAGAAGGTGTTTTTATTTATGATAAATCTGGAAAGAAATATTTTGATTTAATTGCAGGTATAGCAGTTTCAAATCTAGGACACCAACATCCATATGTAATTGATGAAATAAAAAAACAGGTAGACAAGCATTTACATGTAATGGTTTTTGGAGAATACAGCCAGAGCATTCAAAATAGATTAGCTGAAGAACTTATAAAGCTACTTCCTAAAACATTAAACTGTTTATATGTTGTTAATTCTGGAACTGAAGCTAATGAAGCTGCATTAAAATTAGCTAAGAGGGCTACTAAAAGATCAAGAATTGTTTCTTTTAAAGGGGCGTACCATGGTTCAACTCACGGATCTTTAAGTGTTTCAGGAAATGAAAATAAAAAGTTTGCTTTTAGACCTCTTCTTCCTGATGTCTTTCATCTGCCTTTTAACGACATTGATGCTTTAGATTTTATTGATCACAAGGTTGCATGTGTTATAATTGAACCAATACAGGGAGATGCAGGTGTCAGAATAGCTTCCAAAGAGTTTTTACTAAAACTTAGAAAAATTTGTCATGAAAATTGTATTTTATTAATAATGGATGAAATCCAATCTGGAATGGGGAGAACTGGTAAACTTTTTGCTTTTGAACATTTTGGAATAGTTCCTGATATATTGACTATTGGTAAAGCTTTTGGAGGTGGAATGCCAATAGGTGGCTTAGTGACTAGTCAAAAATTAATGTCTCTTTTTACCGTTAATCCCACTCTTGGACATATTACCACATTTGGCGGGCATCCGGTATCTTGTGCTGGAGCACTTGCTAGTTTAGAAGTATTACAAAAGGAGAATGTAATTGCTGAAGTAGAAGAGAAGGGAGTTTTTTTTGAGAAACTCTTAAATCATTCTTCAATTATAGAAATTAGAAGGTTTGGATTATTTTTTGCAATTGAAATGAAAAATGCTGCTACTGTTCAAAAAGTCGTAGAAGGATGTAAAGAAAATGGTGTCCTTAGCTTTTGGTTTCTTTCTTGTACAGAGAGTTTTAGAATTGCACCACCATTAAATATATCTTATCCAGAAATCGAAGAGTCTTGTGGAATTATCCAAAAGGTGTTGGATGAAATTAATAGCTAAATAAATTCTTTTACTGTTTCAACTAGTTTGTCTATATCCTTTTCATCGTTAAAAACATTAATAGAAACTCTTAGATTAGCTCCTCTTATTGAAACTCTAATTTTCTTTTTTTCAAGGATTTTTTTAAAAGTTAACAGATTTAAATGTTTTGGAAGTCCTAGGGAGAAAAGGTGATAGGTAAAATAATTCTCATTTTCAAAAGCTATTCCTAAGGGGCTAAGTTCGCTAATTACTATTTTAGATAGTTTTTTACAATAAGATTCTATATTATTAATTCCCCAGCTATTAATTTGCTTTAAACCATTCAACATTATAGGTGACAAAATAAAATTAGTTGTTTCCCCAACATTGTATCTTCCTGCCATTGGTTTGTATTTGGAATCATATTCTGTTAGGTTACTAAAGTCTTGAGCGTTAGTTCTATTCATCCATGACTCTTCAATTGGAATACCATCGTTGAATTTTGAGGAGTAATAGCCAAGGGCCATAGAGTATGGACCAAATAACCATTTATATCCTGCACAAATTAAAGCATCAATTTTAAAATCCTTAACGTCTATTGACAATGCACCAACTGACTGGGTTCCATCTACGATAAAAAAGGTGTTATTATTTTTACATTTTTTCCCAATTTTTTTTAAATCAAATTTAGTACCATTCATCCAATGAACAGATGAAATTATAACCACACTTGTATCAGAATCTATCGAGTTTATAATTTTTTTATTCCAATCTTGAGCACTTAAATTATTTCTTTTAATTGTTTCTAATTGTATATTTTTTTCAGAACACCATTTTTTTATGGAAAAGTAACCACTTGGAAATTCATTTTCTACTGTAATTGCTTTGTTGCCATTTATTTTAAGATTATTAAATACATTGGCAAACCCATATGAAGAGGATGGCATTATAGCTACTTCATCTTTATTTGAATTAATAATTTTTGAAAATTCTGTTCTTATTTCTTCTGAAATATTAAAATAATCAAAAGGCTTTAGATCGGAAGGGTTTCTTTCTTTTTTAAGTGCTTGAATAGCTAATAATTCACCATTTTTTAAAAGTGGGCTTTTATATGCGCAATTCAGATAATATTCACTCGTATCTAAACTAAAAAGGTGCTTTTGACATTTAATCATTTCTAAAATTGTGTTTTCATAAATGTAGCCAACTATTTATAATTTTTCTTCGTTGATGAAATTTTTTCTAAGCATTTTATTTATTATTATAGCTATAATATTATCATATGGTAAGAATATATTTATTCTAATAACTTATCTTAGTGTTGTAAAAACACTTTTTAATATAATACTATTTACAAAAATTATTAAATTAGTTTTTGATTTACGACATTAATTTTTAATTATACTTAACAAACTAATATGAAAAAAATATACACTTTATTAATATTATCTATTTCCATTAGCTTTTCAGCTCAAATTGAGGGTTCATGGAGTTTAAATCCTGCTGCAGGATCTTTAGGAGTAGGTCCTGATTCGGCTAGTACTGCTTGGTGGTCAAGTGATGCTGGTGCTGTAACTACAAGAGCCTGTTTATTTGATGATTCCGTTGTTTTTTCTTCCAATGGTACTTTTGAGCATTACATGGATGGATCAACTTGGTTAGAGACTTGGCAAGCTGGTTCCCCTGCAGAAGGTTGCGGAGTTCCAATAGCTCCCCACGATGGTGGATCTAATCCTTACACATTTGCTAATGGAGTATTAACTGTAACTGGTCCTGGAGCTCATGTAGGATTGGCAAAAGTTCACTATGGTGGAGTAGTTGGTGCACCTGCAAATGATCATATTGCTTTATATATCTCATTTTCCGGTTCAAGTTCAGAGATAATGACAGTAGATATTAGTTTTCCAAATGCTGGAGGAACTAACGGTCTTGGATGGTGGAGATATGTATATCTTAAAAACGGAGCTGCCCCACCGCCACCGCCACCTGCTTTTACTGTAACTTTTAATGTACATACCGATTTAATTACTGGAAACGTTTCTGCTGATGGTATTTATATTGGTGGAGGTTTTGTTGGTGGAAATGATGCATTATTACTAGATGACTCTGATGGTGATGGTATATGGTCTGGAAGTACATCATTAGATGCTGCTGGAGGTCATTTTACTATATTAAACGGTAACTGTTCAGATTGGTCTTGTAAAGAAGATATTTCTGGTCAACCTTGTGCAGATGCTTCTGCTTATGACGACAGAAACACCCTATTAGGCGGGTTTACTATGGACACTACTCTAAATCTTCAGTACGGATCTTGTACAACTCCTTCTACTGACATTGATGATGAATTAAAAGCTAGTTTTTCTATTTATCCAAATCCTACCAATGGAGTAATTACAATTCAAGCTGCTAACAAAATCAATTCTGTAAATATCTACAATATGATTGGTAATCTTGTAATGGTTAAAAACATCTCTAATAATCAATCTATTTTAAATATTGAAAATTTAACTAATGGTGTTTATTTTATGGAACTTAATTTGAATAACGGTTCTATTCTAAATTCTAAATTTGTAAAGAAGTAAATTGAATAATTATTACATGATTTAATTTTAAACCCGTCCATTGTGACGGGTTTTTTTATTTGATTATTTGTTCTAAATCAGTTAATAGACCTTTATGTTTTGTAAGCTCAATTTCTATTGATCCAAAAAGAATATCTGCTTCGGCTTTTATAAGAATACGATTTTGATCATTGGAAACATAAAAACTTAGATCATCTTCATTTTTAAAAATTCTACCAGTTTGAATAACAGGTGTGAATTTTAAACATTGAAATTTCCCAAGATTAATTTTAACTTGTTGCATACCTTGGAATTTAATTTTGACAGGGTAAACTTCCTCATCAATAAAACAATCTAAGGATAAAATATCTCCTTCCTTTATTGTTGAATAATCTAAAGTTCTAGCATGATAAAAAGCAGATATCATATCTTGTATATTGTCAGAAACATCAAACTCTTTACCTTTTTCTGAGCTAACTTTATTATTAAGTCTATCAAAACTATAATCCTGATTTATTATATATCCTCCTTCATTAACTCTTCTTTTAAATATCCATGGTGCCAGTGATTTCTCATCAATAAAAGTTTCATATCTATCTCTAACTTTAAAAATCCAATCTGATATCCCACAAGTTTCTCCAATTCCTATAATATGAAAAGTTTCTCTACCATGAAATTGAATTTTTTCATCGGTAATCTTTAACTTAACGTAAGCAGCGTCTATAAATCCATAGTGAAGCTTGTAAGTTAGTTCTTCCCCTCTTTTAAATGCTTTATTTGTAATACTTGAAAAATAGTAAGGTTCATTAAAATTGTCTTTAGACTCATAGTATTTATCCATATTAATAAATGAACTAAAAAGACTAATAAAGATTATACTAAATAGAAGAGATATTTTTCTCATTTATTGACTAATAACCAAAATTCATACCATTTTGATTTTACATACATTTAAATATAAAAAAAGCCAAATCAATAAAATTGAGATGGCTTAATAAAGAATTATTAAATTAATTTAAACTAGGTCTTTTTTATTGAAATGAAAGTCAGCTTCTATCTGAGCATTTTCATCTGAATCTGAACCATGAACAGCATTTCTACCTTTAGATTCTGCATATTTTTTTCTTATTGTGCCTTCATCAGCTTCATTTGGGTCAGTAGAACCAATTAGATTTCTAAAATCAGTTACAGCATTGTCTTTTTCTAAGACTGCAGCTACAATTGGTCCAGAAGTCATATAGTTTACTAATTCTCCATAAAATGGTCTTTCATTATGGACTGCATAGAATTCCTCAGCTTGATTTCTAGTAAGTTGAGTTAGCTTCATTGCTTTTATTTTAAACCCAGCGTCAGATATCATTTGAGTTATATTTCCGATATTGTTGGATTCAACAGCATCAGGCTTAATCATTGTAAATGTTCTATTTCCTGCCATTTTAATTAATTTTTGATGCAAATATAATTGTTTGTTTGAAACTTGAGTTATTTAAGAACTATGATCATAGATAATTTTCCAACCATTGATTTTTTTAATCCAGAACAAAGTATAATAGCCACTAATATTTCCAATTGAATCATGTCTTTTTAAACTCCATTTCCCAGTAACCATATGAGATGAGTCATTTAAAGGTTTACAAATTATATTTTCAAACTTCAGAGTTCCCATTTCTTGTTTTGTTCTATAAGTTTTTTTATAATTGGTTATGGTCTTATCCCATCCGTAATTAATACCAGATTTGCCAATAAATATCAACGAATCACTTTGCCAATATGATTTCATGAAACCATCTATATTTCCATTGTTCCATGAATCTTCTTGAATTTGCATTAAATTATATATTTCAAAACAGGTATTTGAATTAGTATTAACTTCTTTACAAGACCAAATTAATATTGGTATAATTAGGGTAACTAAATTTTGAGGTATTTTTTTCATGAATCGCGTTACATCAAGCTATTAGAAATTCTTAAAGACGAATGGTATCTGTGTGAAATTTCATTGTTTTTTAAAATTCCATCTTTGGTTAATATGTCAATTCCTACTTTTCCAGATGCATGAATAATTTTATCATTTTCTAAAGCAATTCCAACATGGTGTATTTTATTTCTATCGTTAATAAAAAAGATAAGATCTCCCGGTTCTTTTTTTGAAAATTTTATCTTATTCCCAAAATCCACCTGTTGATAAGCATCTCTTGGAATATTTACACCGCATATAGAAAAAACCAATTGAGTGAATCCACTGCAGTCTATTCCAAGAAAACTTTTCCCTCCCCATAAATATGGCGTATTGAGAAGTTGTTTGCTATACTTAATTACCTCATTTTTATTTTTAGAAGAAACTTCTCCAAAGTATTTATAATTTTTACTTTTTATATTAATTATTCCATCGTTTAAATAGGGGAGAGTTGATCCCATTGGAATAGATATTTCTGTATTATCATCTAAATCTAATAATTGACATGTTTTGCCAATTGAAATTGGTTGGGTTGATGAAGATAACTGCTCGTAATTTATCTTATCGATTTCTAAATATTGTTTGGAACATATCCAACCTTCATAATTGTCTGAAAACAGGCGTATTCTTATCCATTTTGTTTTTAATTCTAAAATTTTAAAATGTTGACCAAATAAAACCTGTGAAATCATTTCACTCTGATCCTTAGCATCATTTCTAAGTGGAATAAGCCCTAAAGTATTAATTCCGTATTTCATTATAAATTTTTCATTAAGTACTTATAAAGATTGGTCATAGAGGTTATATCTTTTTTATGAACTTTTTCATCTGGAGAATGCACATTATCTTCTGGAGCTCCAATAAAACACCAATCGAAAGGATATGGAGATTTCTGGAGTTGATTTCCATCGCTGCCACCTGATGATTCAACTTCAATTTGAAAAGAAACTTTTGACTCCTTGGCCAAATTTATTATTCTGTCTACATAACTTCTTCTAGGAAGGCCAGAATCTCTTCTAGAAATAGCAACACCTTCAGCATGCTTAACTCCATCAGTTACCCAAGTAATATCTGAAATTAATGCTTGCTTAACTCCCCATTTTTCATAAATATATTTACCAAGAAATCCAACACTTCCACCTCCAACTTCTTCGTAGGAAGAAAAACAAATAACTCCATTTTCTAGTGTTTTTGCTACTTCTAAAGCGTTCCATACACCTAATCTGTTATCCATGTAACAACATTGAACAAAATCATCGTTCTCCCTCCAATTGGGTTTGAAAGTTAGCTCTGTAGCTCTATCAATATCTCTATCAAAAATGTATTCAGTATGCTTATTGCCTTTATCGTCCTCATAATTGTACAATTCTGCATCAATATTCCCAATGGAGTCTTTTCCAACCAATTCAATACCATCATAGGTTTTTGGACCACCAATTTTAATTAGCTCTCTACCGTATCTAACGGTGAAGCCAATGGAGTCTAAATGAGCAAATATTGCTGTTTTTGGATTGCCAAATTTTAATATCAAGCAATCTTGAATACCATCTTTTATAATAGTTGGTTTGATTTTGAAATCTTTGATATTACTATTAATATAATTCAATATAAAATCCTTTAAAGGAGATTCATTTCCAGATGGAGCGTGAATTGAACAAAGAGTTTTGAGTAATTGCATTTAACTTTTTAAAAATAATTTAATAATACCTTTCGGTTATAACCATTAACTATCCCTTAAATTTATTATAAATATTCAAATTAGATTATTCTCTTATTAAATAACTTAAACTAATTTTTTATTATTTATATTTGTGCACTTAAATGGTGGATGTAGCTCAGTTGGTTAGAGTATCGGTTTGTGGTATCGAGGGTAGCGGGTTCGAATCCCGTCTTCCACCCTAATTTTTCAATACAATATTTTTATGGGTTGGTTTAGTTCTTCTTCTTCCAAATTCAATTGGAATTTAATTACAGATGATAATATTTTACAAGATTTGATTAAATTATCTTTTTCAGAAAAAGTACTTGTTTTCAAACATTCAACTAAATGTTCTATAAGTACAATGTCAAAAAATAGATTGGAAAGTTCTGGTGATAACTCTAAAATTGAAAGTTGCTATTTATTAGATTTATTAAATTATAGAGATATTTCATCTAAAATAGAAAGAGATTTTAAAGTTACTCATGAGTCTCCACAAGTATTAATAATAGAAAATGGGGAATGCATATATAATGCATCTCATAATGAAATAAGCTGGGATAATATTCCTTAATTATCTGTGGTCAATGGAAGTGTAATTCCTTTCAGTTTCTCCAGTATAAATTTGTCTAGGCCTTCCAATAGGTTGATTATCTTTCATCATTTCTTTCCATTGAGCAATCCATCCTGGTAATCTACCCATAGCAAACATCACAGTAAACATTTCAGTAGGTATTCCCAAAGCTCTATATATAATACCAGAATAAAAATCTACATTAGGATATAGACCTCTAGATTGGAAATACTCATCATTTAAAGCAACTTCTTCTAATTCTTTGGCTATATCTAAAACAGGATCAACAATTCCTAATTTTTCAAGTACATCGTCTGCAGCTTTTTTAATAATCTTTGCTCTTGGATCAAAATTCTTATAAACTCTATGTCCAAATCCCATAAGTCTAAATGAGTCGTTTTTATCTTTTGCTTTGTCAATCCATTTAGTTAATCCTCCTCCATCATTCATTATTTTTTCAAGCATTCCAATTACAGCTTGATTTGCTCCACCATGAAGAGGCCCCCAAAGGGCAGAAACACCTGCAGAAATAGAAGCGTATAAATTTGCTTGTGATGATCCAACTATTCTAACAGTTGATGCAGAACAATTTTGCTCATGATCTGCATGAAGAATTAATAACTTATTTAACGCATCAACAATAACAGGATCTGGCTCATAATCAAAAGCTGGCATAGCAAACATCATCTGTAAGAAATTTTCACAATAATTGTATTTATTTTTTGGATACATTAGTGGATGACCAACGGCATTTTGGTAAGCCCAAGCAGCTAAAGTAGGGAGCTTAGCCAATAATCTATAGATAGTAAGATCTACAGCTTCTTTAGATCTGTTTTGCTCATGAGATTCTGGATAAAAAGTAGATAATGTACATATAGAGGCAGAAAGAATACCCATTGGGTGCGCCTTTGTAGGGTAAGCATCTAGAAAAGATCTCATATCCTCATGAACTAGGGTATGTTTAGTAATATTATCTGTAAATGAACTAAACTCTGTTTTAGTAGGTAATCCACCATAAATCAATAAATAACAAACCTCTAAAAAATTTGCTTTTTCTGCAAGTTGTTCAATTGGATAACCTCTATATCTTAAAATTCCTTTTTCACCATCTAAAAATGTTATTCCACTTGTAGTAGATCCAGTGTTTTTAAAGCCTGTGTCTATAGTAATATAGCCTGTTTGTGATCTTAATTTTGATATGTCAATTGCTTTTTCATTTTCGGATCCTTCAACGACTGGAAGTTCGTATGTTTTGTCGGCAATAGTAAGTTTAACAGTTTCGCTCATAATAGAATATTGTAGTGAATTAGTTCTGCAAATGTAAGAAATTAAAAGAAAAAAACCGTACTTCTACCTCAGTATTTTACGAACAAAGGCAACGGTGAAGTAAGACATTAAAAACACACCTACAAATCCTTCTAATGGAGCAAGTATTTTAAAAAACCCCATCGGGGAACAATCTCCATATCCAACGGTGAAAAATGTAATGGCACTAAAATATAAATTACCTAATATTTTTTCTGAAATACCCACAGAATTATCCATGCAAGTAAGGGTATTAGAAGCAGAATAAAATAGAGTGTAAATTAATGAGAAAATAAAATTTACAACCACAATACTTAATAGAACTCTAAAGGGATTGGTTGCATAAAGACCAACCTTGTCAAAGACCAATCTTTGAAATAGAAAATTTGGCATAAATAAAATAAGTGCTACGATTCCTTTTTCTTTAGCAAGTTCGTATTCACTCATTAGCTCATATCTTTTGAAATATACATATGCAATATCTTCATCTAAATATCTTCCAGTATCTCTAAACTCCTCTTTTAATAATCTAAATTGTTCGGCTTTTTCATGTAGAGTAGTTGATTTTTGGTTAGAAATTAAATCTAAAACATGGTTGTCATCCCAAGCAATAAATATATCACCCATATTTCTTACACCAGATAAATTAAGTTCGTGGATATTCATTTTGGTGAGACCTGGATTTAAATCAATGATATTATGAACTATAGACTGAGAGATGTCAATTGTATGGCAATCATCTATTCTCATGTCAATATTGCAATTTAGAAAACAATGGTTCAAAGAAATTGATTTCGCAGATACTTTAAAAAAGTTTAGTTTGCCATTTTTAAATTCTGCTTCTTCAAAATCGACTGAACAACCTTCTAAATGAGCATCTCTAAAACTTACAGAAGAAGAACCAAAATCTGCTCTTCTAAAAACGACTTTGTTTTTTTTTGCTAAACTTATTTCCTCAAAATCTACATCTCCATCCCCAAAAATAACTCTTCTGAAATCAACTTTTCCTGATCCGAAATCAACTTTTGAAAAACTTATTTCATCGCCATTAAAAATAGATTTATCAAATGAAATACTTCCTTTATTAAAAGTTGAAAATGCGAAAGAAACATCTCCATTCCCAAAATGTATGTTTTTAAATGAAGAATTTCCATCTCCGAAATAGGTGTTAACAAAACTTAAATTGCCATTTTCAAAAGTTGCATTGTCAAAATTTACGTTTCCATTATTAAATTTTGCATATTGGAAAATATTGTTGCCCTCACTATAACTAGTTCCTTTAAAAAGCACTGGAAAATCACCAAACTCAGCTTTAAGAAAGCTTAAATTACCTAACCCAAAATGGGTATTAGAAAAATTAACTTTCTTGCCAATGAAATTTCCTAATGAAAAATCAATAACTTTTTCAGATTCAAAAATAGAATCTGTAGCGGTAAAATTTAAAAGATCTACTTTTTCTTTATCCGATAAATTGTTCTGTTTTCTAAATTGATTAAGTGAGAAATTTTTAATGTAGCATTTGGATACATCTATAGATTCTTTTTTTAGTATTTTATCATAAATATCCTCCAGCTTGATAACTCCATATTTTTTAGTATCAATTAAATTATTGTTAATATCGTAAAATGAAATTTTGGCTGTACTAGTAAGGGTAGAATCCTCTTTTAAAATAAATGATTCCTTAATTATTTGAACCTTGTAATTTTGTATGTACCGATATATTTTCAAATTATATAAATATTATCTTGGATATAGGTTATTTACCCTGAATTAGTTATTAATTAAAAACTTTTCTGCTTCTGAAATCCACATATTGGTTCCGCCAGCTAAATATCCTAATTTTCCTAGCTTAACAAAATTTAGTTTATTAGAATCTAATTTTTGAGGATTTACAAACCAAACTATAGGATATCCTGCAACGGCAAACATTCTAGCTAATTCTCTGTTTTGGTTAAGTATTTTAGGATCAATCGGTTTTCTTCTTGTGAAATCCAATTCTACTAAAACTAGATTTTCGTTAGCCCAAGTTTTAAATTCTGGATAATTAAATACCTCTTTATTCAATCGCATACACCAACCACACCAATCACTCCCAGTAAAAAAAAGCATAATGGGTTTATTTTCATTTATTGAAATATTTACAGCTTTATTTAAGTCTGTATGCCAATTTAGGTTTGCTTTCTGAGAATGAAAATTTTGAAAAAAAAGTATAAATATTAAAACTATTAATTTTTTCATGATATAAACTTAATAGATTTTAAAGTTTTTTAGAACTATTCCATTGAGAATTTAAATGGTTGTGGTAATATTTATATTGGTTGTTTCCAAAAAAAAGTAATATACCAAGCATTTCATCCACTTTTTTGAACCCTTGGTAAACCATAAGTCTTGTAAGATTCTCATCTAATAAAACATAGCTAGGGTAGGATAACTTACCATCTAAAATAGAATGTGCAAACCAATGTGCTTTTCCTCTTGAATTAGGATTTGGTTTTGTATAACTTGGATCTGAATTGTAAAAAATATGGTTATTAAAAACAATTGTGTCTTTTGTTTCTCCATCAAATTTTACTGTATAATAATTATTTTTAATATAATTGACTATTACAGGGTCGCTAAATGTTGTACCATCCATTCTCTTGCACCATCCACACCAACTTGTATATAAGTCTATAAATACCTTCTTTTTAATTGAATCTGAATCTCTTTGCTGCATCATTTTGTCCCAGGAAATCCAATTTATACCATTTTGTGAAAATCCATTTAAATTTGTAGTTATAGATAATAGAATGAATATTATTTTAATTTGATTTTTCATTCTGTTAAATTATCTATTAGGAAATTTGTCATTTTGTTGTATAGGTGAAGTCTTGTATATCCACCAGAGATACCGTGGTTTTTATTTGGATATGCAAAAAAGTCAAATTCTATATTTGATTTTACCAATGAATTTACCATTTCCATTGAATTCTGAAAATGAACATTGTCATCTGCTGTCCCGTGAATCAACAAATAATTGCCCTTTATTTTACCAACATGGTTAATTGGTGAATTAACATCATAATTATCTCCATTTTCTTCAGGAGTTCTCATAAATCTTTCTGTATATATATTGTCGTAAAACCTCCAATTTGTTACTGGTGCAACTGCTATTGCTGAATTGAAAACCTCTGCTCCTTTTGAAATACAAAGGGAGGACATATATCCACCATAACTCCATCCGAATATTCCAATATTATTTTCATCTATATAGTTTAACTCACCTAGTTTTTTTGCAGCAAAAATTTGATCTTCTGTTTCTAACTTCCCCAATTGCAAATAAGTAGAGTTTTTAAACTCTTTTCCTCTGTAGCCAGTTCCTCTAGAATCTACCGAGATTACTATAAATCCTTTTTTTACAAGGTATTGAAACCAGAAATAATTCATCCATGACCAAGAATTATTAACAGTATTTATCCCTGGCCCTCCATAAACAAACATAAGTAATGGATGTTTTTTTACAGTATCTAAGACCTTAGGTTTCATTATCCATGCATTTAAATCTAAACCATCTTCATTTAGTATTTTAAAAAATGTTTTTTCTACTAAATCAAATTTTCTCATCTTTTTATTGAGATTTTTATTTTCTTCCAAAACCTTTAAAATTTCCCCATTTTTATTATTTAAAGTAAATGTAAAAGGATGATTTGCATCCGAGTGGGTATTAATAAAGTATTGAAAATTGGTGCTGAAATCAGCATCATTGGTTCCTTTTAATTTGGATATTTCATTTAATTGATTGGAATTTAAATTTAGGGAGTAAATTTCTCTTTCTGTTGGACTACTTTTAGCTGCTTGAAAATAAATAGTTTGGTCTTTCGAACTAAATCCATAAACATTCGTTACATCCCACTTTCCAGAAGTGAGTCTTTTCTCTGTATTATTTGAATAATTTACTAAGTAAATATGGTTGAATCCATTTTTTTCACTGGTCCAAATAAATTCATCCTTACTAATGAAAAATGTGTTGTCGTGAATATCAATATAAGTCGAACTTGTTTCCGAATATATTTTTTTAATATTTACACCACTATTTGGATTATTTTGATTGTTAAACTTTCCTGAAAGAAGCTCTAGTTTGTTTTGTAATCTATTCATCTTAAAAACAATAAGTTCATTATTGCCCTTAGACCATATAATTCTTGGAATATATATATCTGGATTTTTGCCTATGTCAAAATCAAATGTCTTTAAGTTGTCTAAGTCAAAGACTTTAACGGCAATTAAAGAATTATCTTCTCCAGCTTTTGGATATTTAAACTTGTATTGAGATGGATATAAGTTGTCATATATCTCCATCTCAAACTGTTTAACATCTCTTTCGTCAAATACATAATAAGCTATTTTTGAACCATCTGGTGACCAGAAAAAACCTTTATGAATACTAAATTCTTCTTCATAAACCCAATCAGTAGCGCCATTAATTAATTCATTAATTTTTCCATTGCTAGTTACAGGGATTTCTAAAGTGTCGACTAAATAAGTATAATATATATTGTTATTCCTTACATATGCAATTTTTCTATTATCAGGGGAGAAACTAGCCAATCGTTGTTTCCCAAGACTAGAATCTGCAAGAGGTTGTAATAGGTTGTTTTGGATATCATATATATAGTAAAAAGACTTTGAAGATCTTCTGTAAATAGACTCTTTAGAATTAAATAGAAGCAACCAATTCTGGTCATTACTTAATTTGTAATCCGAAAATTCAAATTTATTAAATGAAATATTTGAAAATAGTGTAGCTACTTTATTATTTGACGAGTAGTCGTATTTAACAATTTCTATTTTAGATTTATCTCGTTCTATTGAAGTATAGTATTTGCCATCCTCAGAAGGGTTGATTCCCTTGATGGTTTTGGGGTAAAAAGTTCCCGAAGCCCATATTAATTCATTGCTCAATTGACTAGAAGCAGAAATAAAACCCCCGAAAAAAATAAAAAAAAGTATTCTGATTTTCATGATTGATCAAATTTATAATTAGCTGTTTTTATTTAAAAACTTAAGTACTGAGTTAATATGACTTTTCATATTTAAAGATGATCTGTGCGTATATGAAATTTCTTTATTGATATTAATCAAAAATGTCACTCTTCCTGGTGAAAGTCCAAAAAAATCTTTGGGAAGTTTAAGTTGCTTTCTAAGTTTTGAATTTTGATCACTTAATAATTTAAATGGCAAGTTATAATTACTTTTAAACTTTTCATGACTTGTTTTGTCATCACTACTTATCCCAATAATTTCGCAATCAAAGGTTTTGAATTCCTCATAAAAATCTTTAAAATAACATGCTTGTTTAGTACATCCAGGAGTCTCGTCTCTAGGATAGAAATACAATACCAAATAAGTTTTAGAAAAATCTCTTTCTAAATTAAATTCATTTCCATTTTCATCGTTTAGGGTGAAATCTGGAAAGATATCGCCAATATCTATATTCATATTCTAAAATTGAGGGCACTCAACAACTCTAAACTTAGAATTATGTACACGCTTTTCAGGTAAATCAATTGAAAAAGAAATTTCGTGTGACCCCAAAGAGGAAGTGGCTAAATTTGATATATTTATATCGTAAGAATAACCAAACCTTAGATTGTCCTTTTCAACGCCTAATACAATAACAAATGCATCTTGTGGTGAGTAATTTTCACTATTAGCGTCTAAAAATCTAGTGTGTCTGTACCAAAAACCTAAATCAAAAATTCCATCTACAAAATAAGTCCCGAAGTTGTATCTTTTTAAATTAGATTGAAGATCTATTACAAATTCTGGAGAAAAGAATAGTTCCTTGTGAAATAGACCATTCTGAAGGACTCTTATTTTATAACCACCATGAAATGAGGAACGAATAGGTATCTTATTGATTGAATTGTTTCCATTAATATTGTAAAAAAAGGTTTCATTTGGTCTGTTTAAATGATCAAAAGAAGCGCCCAAAAAAAGATTTTTACTAAATAGAATCAATCCAGAAGTAAAGTCTACATACAACCCATTATTCCCTTGTGGTTGTTGAGTTGGATTAACGCTTCCTTGAGATGGATCAATTTGGTCTCCCCAAATAACATTTCCCCAATCTAAACTCTTTTGGACAAAAGAACCTTTTAATCCAAAGTTCATAGTCCATTGTCTATTTATTATTAATTGATAGGAATAAATTGA
>Ga0114997_10001054_pt1 | contig 22917 bp, 17 predicted proteins | sample ArcticOcean_MG_C_2_FD_87045 | JGI IMG/M metagenome (GOLD analysis project Ga0114997, IMG submission 87045) | Marine microbial communities from western Arctic Ocean - ArcticOcean_MG_CB4_136 | ecosystem: Environmental > Aquatic > Marine > Oceanic | place: Arctic Ocean: Canada Basin | collected...
AAATAATCCACCAATTGCTACTAAAGGGATTGCTAATTCCATATTATATATATATCATTTTTTATTTTAATTATTTTTTGAATATAATTAAAATAGTAAAAATTTATTGCATTAATATTGTACAGGGATATTCTGGTACATAAGAATCTCTTTCCAATAATCGCGTATTTAAATTATTGTGAAATTGTTTGCATACATTTTCTTGCGGGTCTAATAAAAGTGGATATGTATGATTTTGTTCTAAATCTCTGTATAACCAAGAGGGGTGTGTTGTTCTTGATTGATCTGTAATCGGGTTATTATTCACCGGGTAATGATTCGTAAAGGTTTTAACTTTTTTATTTGGGAATTTATTTTCATTGCAAAATTTTGATAATTTTCTCCCTACATTCTTTAAATCACTGTCAATGTCAATAGGGTGTCCGTTATAAACACCCTGGAGATTACCTCCCCATTTTTGCATACGTATTTGTGGATCATTAAAAATCGCTGGTTTATCACCTGCATTACCGGGTACATTTAACATATATCTACCGAGACCAGTTGCTTGTTGTAAATTCTTTTCTGTTCTACATTTATCATAATTAAATCTAGTAAAAGCCATTATGATAAATGATAATATTTTATTTTAATAAATTTCTAAAGTTAAAATTTATAATGATGGAAATTATTGGGTAAAATTAGTATTGATATTAGATGTTTAAAATATTTAATGTTAAAAAAATAATAATTTTAAAATTAACATTTTTTTAGTAACTATAATAATGTTATTATAACTTTTCCATATCCAAAATCTGTCCTGGTATTTCCAATTGGGTTTGTTATTGAACTACTTATAAACGAAGACCCACCACCACCAGCACCACCTTTGTATCCACCGCCCCCACCACCATAATAACCGCCACCTCCCCCCCCTCCTTGAATTCCATCAGAATCCTTCCAGTCGGCATCACCACCAGTACCCCACTCCCCTGTGCTACCTCCACCACCGCCAGCACCCCCACTGCTTGCGGTTCCTCCTCCTCCTCCTGGTCGGTTGTCGTAGTATGAATTACTTCCATTGTGTCCATTTGTATAGTCAGAATCACCACCATTGGCCGCATATATCGACCATCCCGGATAAGTAGACCCAGCGGGACCTCCACCACCTCCAGCTACAAACAATATATTATCATTGTTACCTACAACATTAAAAGCAGTATCAGTTGTAGCAACAAATGACTTACCCCCTCCTGTAACTCCGGTACCGTTGGAGGAGGAGGTATTTCCCTTACCGCCTCCACCAAAAGCAGTATTTGTCGAAGATTGATATCCTTCATGACCAATAGAAATAAAAAGTTTAGAACGCATTGTTAATGATATTTCACCTTCAACTTTAGAACCCTTACCTGCTATCCCCCAGTAATCAGAAGAGTTTGGTGTTCCCCCACTAGCACCAAAAACTTCTATTTTATATGTCCCATCAATGGGAACAGTCCATTCTTGTATACCTTGTGTGGTCATATTAAAATAATCTTCATTACTTGTCCACGATATCGGCGTCGGATCATTGTATGTTGTTCTACAATTTTCTAAGGTTGGACCGTTTTGACCAGTTGCACCACAATTAGTGAATGTATGACTTGTAAAATCATATAGTGGTATTGGTCCTACAGATACATTATTAAATTCAGCCGCTTCGGTGGTGGCGTCGTCGGCGTCGGCACCTATCCAAATTTTAAAGGTATCGGCTAAATTACCATTTAGGGAGCATTGTAATACTGGTTCTTCTGCATTATCTAAATATACTTTAATAAAATTATCGGCTTTAATTATTTTTAATTCATACGTTCTAGGATACTCACTAGCGCTGGGAGTATTTTCACTGCCGGTTGGGTAGTAAAGGGTCAACGTGGAACAATTCCATACTATTTTATATTGGTTTGAAGTACTACCCCACGACCAAATTGGTTTATTCGTGTCGCTTGTAAGAATAAAAAAATGGTCATTGCAACCTGCATTTTTGACAATAGAAGCATTTATTTGAATATTACCATACCAGGAAATTGGGGTTTCTGTATATTGTTCTGCTGTTATGTTGGTTTTAGATAAACCCGTAAACACTGATGCCGTTGGGGTTGGCTGGGTTGCATTACCCTGAAAGGTTTTAGATTGATATTCATATATAGTCGATTGGGGACTAAATGTTTGGCCTTTAAAATGTAGACTAATACTGATTAAATCGTTTACCCCTGTCGGGACTGTTCCTTCGCCTCTAAAGTCAGATAAAGAAACAGATTCCACATTATGTGTTGTATTATTTATAATTGAATATAAATCTGAGAATTTGATATTTGTTTCATCTACTGCCATTATTAATATATATATAATAATAATTAAATACTTTAATAAATTATTTATTTTTTATAAGAGCTTTTAATTCATCTATCTGATATTGTAGAGATTCAATTTGGCTTTGCTGATTTTCAATTTGCGTCTGCTGATTTTCAATTTGCGTTTGCTGATTTTCAATTTGCTTTTGCTGCTCTTTAATACAAGAAATCAAAAACGGTGTTAATTTTTCATACCTAACGGCTTTATACCCATTATCGCGCGTGGTAGTAATTTCGGGTAAAACTTCTTCAATTTCCTGTGCAATGACACCGATATCATTTCCTTTATTTGAATGAATGTCTTTTTTTTCTATCCAATCAAATGTATAACCATTAATTTTTTTTAATTTTTCTAAAGGATTTTGAATAGGTTTAATGTTATTTTTTAATCGTTTATCAGATGCTGCAAATGCAGTAATATCGCCATTGGTTTCAATAGAAATACTTGCAAAAAAAGTACCATCAACGTGTAATTTATATTCGGGCGAAGGCGTCCCAATACCCACCGACATAGGCAGCAACGGATTTCCTATACAACACATATTATCTTCGGTAACAGACGAATCGGCTCCAATACAAATAGTGTTAATTTTGTTATTACTGTTTGCTTTTCCAGCCTGATAACCAATTGCTGTGTTGTTAGCACCAATTGTGTTAGAGAAAAGTGAATCACATCCATATGCTGTATTGCTATCCCCGGTGGTGTTAGACCAAAGTGCTTTATAACCATTTGCTGTATTGTAATTACCGATGGTGTTTGATTTAAGTGCTTGATTACCAGTTGCTGTATTTTCAAACCCGCCTGTGTTGTTGTAAAGTGCCTTTAAACCATTTGCTGTATTGCTAATCCCGGTGGCGTTAGAGTAAAGTGCTTGATAACCATTTGCTGTATTGTACTTACCGATGGTGTTGTTGAAAAGTGCTCCATAACCATTTGCTGTATTGCTATGCCCGGTGGTGTTAGCGTAAAGTGCCTTTAAACCATTTGCTGTATTGCTATACCCGGTGGTGTTAGAGTAAAGTGCTTGATTACCATTTGCTGTATTGTTATGCCCCCCCGTGTTGCTGTCCAGCGCTTCATAACCATTTGCTGTATTGAAATTCCCGATGGTGTTAGAGAAAAGTGCTCTATATCCAATAGCCGTGTTATTAATACCCGTTATGTTCTCATAAAGTGCTTGACGACCATTGGCAGTGTTATTAGAACCAGTGTTAAAATAAAGTGCTTGATAACCATTTGCTGTATTGCTATGCCCGGTGGTGTTAGAGTAAAGTGCTTGATTACCATTTGCTGTATTGTAATCACCGGTGGTGTTTGATTGAAGTGCTTGATAACCATTTGCTGTATTGCTATGCCCCTCCGTGTTGCTGTAAAGTGCTTGATTACCATTTGCTGTATTGTTATACCCGGTGGTGTTGTTAAAAAGTGCTAAATAACCAATTGCTGTATTGAAATCACCGGTGGTGTTTTTATAAAGTGCGTGACCACCATTTGCTGTATTGCTATGCCCCTCCGTGTTGCTGTAAAGTGCCTTTAAACCATTTGCTGTATTGCTATACCCCTCCGTGTTGCTGTAAAGTGCTTCATAACCATTTGCTGTATTGCTATACCCGATGGTGTTAGAGTAAAGTGCCTGATATCCAACTATTGTGTTACTTAATCCGTCATTTAAACTAAGTTTAGTCCCTGAAATTTCACCATTAACTTGTAATTTTGCTGTTGACGAAACTGTACCGATGCCCACGTTGCCATTCGCGAGTATTCGCATTCGGTCGTTGTATCCACCAGAGCCAAATATTAAATCACCAGTAGAATATGTATTATATATTTTAGCATTTCCATCGGTATCAAATGTTAATTTTAGACCACCACCAAAGTCTTGTTCACCCAACTCTCCTATAGCAGCATGGCTAATTAAAAATGAAGCATCAGTATTTGTAAATAAATTTAAATGTGATGCATTTGATAAAAACTCATTTGCACTAAACATTGCATTACCAATTCCTACATTACCATTTTTATTTATGCACATATTTAAATTACCGTCGGTATAAAATTTAAGCCCATCGTTATTATCATCGTTAGTGGTCTCAATTCTTGTTTTTTGATCTGTAGAAATAACACCACCCAATCCAGTCCAAACTAATTCGGGTCCATCACTGTTTGGCTTTGCCGTGTCAATAACACCAATAAATTGGTTTTGAGAAGTATCATACATTATCATACCTGCTTTGGCTGTAGCACTACCGTCAATGGCAGTACTCATTCTAGATTCGTATGGGCCTCGCGGGACTAATAATGCAGATCCACTAATATCAACGTAATTTCCAAATGGATCCGATGTGGTGGACCGATTGCTTTTAATTGTTTTTAAATTTAACGTTGACTCCTCTCCAGACATTAATATATTTCCGTTAATATTGATATCTTGTAAAATTTCTAAATCATTTGAAATTTTTAAATTCTGCGTAATCTCCAAATTTGTAAAAATATCCATTAATTTATATACTATATTTTTTTATTTTTATATTTTAATATTGAAAATATAAAATTTAAGAAAAAGGTCCAGTTGGTCGTTGACGATTCTCAACAACGAGTGGGACAGGCATTTGTGCGTCCGTTTGATTGAAAAACTTAATTGTATCAACTTTATTAACAAGCATTGGTGGGTGTCTATAAGGTTTGACTAAATTAGACGAACCAATTCCAAAAAGAAAACTCTCTAAATCGGGCGTGTTCTGTGAAAGAATTTTATGAGAATAAGCACCAGACATTTTACCCATATTTATACCAAAATCAGGCAAAAATGATTCCTTTGGAATAACACCACCTTTATAAACAAGATATTCCCGTTCTAAATGCTCCCTTCTTTGGTCGTAACAATATTGTCCTCGTGAATTTTTTAAATTTGTTGAAGCCATATATTGATATATGTATATATTATATTTATATTGAATCCATTAATGACTGAAAATTAGGTTCTGTGATTTTATTTGTATTTTTTAAATCTATTAAACATTCATGAAATATATGAAATAAATCAAATCTAAATAAATACATAAATAATGCATCATTTGTTAATTCAAAAGGCATCCTTAAATTATCTTTCAGCTTTGTTAAAATATTTAAAATCTGTGAATAATCTTTATAATCTAGATAGATTTTATATACATTGTCTGAGAGAACTTTAAAAAATAACCGATCGTCTATTTTTTCATTAAACATATCGTTTAAATTAAAAAAATGTATTATGTCTTCTCTGTATTGGGTATCATTTGCATCATTTGCATCATTTGCATCATTTGCATCATTTGCATCATTTGCATCATTTGCATCATTTGCATCATTTGCATCATTTTTAAAATAAGTTATTTTATAATTATAATTCATTTTAATTAAGGTATGTGTTAAAATATTTATATCTTTTTAATTTATAAATTAACGATATTTGCGTTGAAAATAATCATTATCGCGTGTTATTTCGCGCGAAGGGATGCCACCACGAATCCACCCTTTATTAGCCTCACCTTCAATAAGGTTTGATGGGTTTTGAATGGTTTCACGTAAAGAAGGTACTAAATCAACTTGTTCAACTCCGAATGATTTTTCAGTATTTCTTTTACAACTTTTTTTATCACCAACATAAAGTCCTTGTTGTAATTTAGATTCTTTTTCGGGTTGTGGACGACCTCTTCCTAAAAATGGTACTGTTTTGAAAGGTCTTTCTGTTAATGAAATGCGGCATTTTGGATTTGTTTGAATAGTTCCTATTCTTAAATTTGAATCGCTATCAACATTGCAACCCCCCGCACCGACAACACCGGGACCACCATTGTAAAATACATTGGGTTGTTTTGTTGCAAAATTAATGGGTTGATCCATACCGCAAAATTTTTCAAAATAATTTTTTGTGGTATATGTACCAAAATTATTATTTTGCGTATCTCTTTCAGATAAAGCACAAACATCATCACCTATTCTAGATAAATTATCAAAAGTAAATGTATGTAAACTGGCCATATATATGTTATCTAATATTATTTTTTTATATAATTTTTTTGTTATAAAATTATATAATTAGTACGGGATGCCACCAACCCTTCTTAAATTCTTAGTGCACGATATATCATCACCATCTTTACAAGAAGCCATATTTCCATAACAAAACTCGGCAAAACTTCTTTGATTATTTGGTATTTGTGTATTCGGCATAGTATGGAAATTTCGCATTGTATGTTCAAAATTTAAATTATCTCCTAAATCTCTAAACAATTTATTATTATCAGTTAGTTTATTTGATAAAGATGGATTTTTAGATACGTTATTTATATTTTTTTCAACTGATTTATTATACGAAGGTGCTGCTGTTTTTCGTTTATTATTATATTTGTAATCATCCATCATAACATTCATTAAAGGATTTTTTCTTGTTGGTAATGTAAACTTATCTTTCATAATATTTTTAAAATCGGAAGCGCCTTTTTCATATTGATTATATTGACCACCCCTTTTGTGTTCCCCAACCATACCTTCTTTCTTATTATTTTTTTGCACGTGATAAAGAGTAATAAAAACTAAAATTGTTACAATACCAGAAATTAACACATTTAATTTTTTAGAAAAAAAATACCCTAAAATTGTTAAATAAATAATTAATCTGCTTATGGAATTAAATTTTCTTTCCAATGTTAAATATTGATAAGGCCATACTTCTAAAAGATGATTTTTATTTGCTAAAACTGAAACGTCATATATCCAAAATTTTGTCATTATAAGATATATATAGTATTTATTTTTTTATTAATTATTTTTTTTTCCTTTTTTTTCTTTTTTTCTTTTTATTTATTTTACTTTTTTTCATAACTGAATTATCTATATTAAATGTTTTTTGCACAAATTCATCATAACCATCTTTATCAGTTGGTATATTATTTTGCACAACCTGTTGAGCCGCTTTTTGCGCATTAACTTGCGATTGAATATGTTTTTCCAATTGTCGTTCTTTTAATTTTTTTAACATTCTATCGCGTTGGGATGATTTTTTAATATTTTGCTTCATCATAGATTGGAACAAATTCATATTAACTTTGCCACCACCTTTGCCACCTTTGCCACCTTTGCCACCCAAACCTCCCATACCCATTTTATTTAACATACTTTCCATATTTTTCATACCCGGTGTATTTTTCATTTTGTCAACCAATTCGCTAGCTTCTTTCATTAATTCAGTTTCCTTCAATTCACCAGATTTCAATTTTTCATCTAATGTAGAACTGACCTTTTTAATCATCCCCATCAATTTACCAGGGTTTTTAAAAAGTTTTGCGAAAACATCATCAACACTGGAGATATTATCAGGATCAATATCCAAATCTTTCGCCGTATCATTTGCAATTTCTTGAGCCAATTGACCTATTTTGCCACCCATTAATGATTTTAAATGATCTTGTAAATCATCCGGATTTGGGATATTTTTAGAATTGCCTGAAAAATCATTAAATATATTATCTGACATATCGCAACCCGACATATTGCTACCAGACATATCGCCGAATATACCCGACTTATCATTTCCCATATTTTTAACCATATCAATAAAATTAAACCCCAATCCTGAAATATCCATATCCTTCATCATTTCTTCAAAATTTGGCGGCTTAGTCTTCATAAAATTTTTCATCATTTTTTCAAATTTATCATTTCCAGATAAATCCATATTTCCAGATAAATCCATATTTCCCATCATATCTTTAAATAAATTATTTATATCGTGAATATCGTCAGTATCGTTTTTTATATTTTCACTTACGTCAAATACATTATTAATGGATGATACAACATCCTCCAATTTTTGTTTTAATTCGTTTTCGTCAATCGCTTCAAATAATTTCGCCGTATCTTTGAAACAAGTTGTATCATCTAAATTATTTGTAATGTAAAACAATATTAATTGTAAATATTTCCAAAGTATTTTTTTTGTGTTATCCGAAATACCTTCTCCCCATAAATCTTTGAAATCAATATTTTTGAAAAATTTTGTATTTTTATTGTCATCTAAAAATAATTCTTCGTTTTCATATAGAATATCAAAAAATCTCTCAGGGTAAATGTCTAAACAATAATTAAAAACTATTTCCATTTTTTCTTCATCCCCCGTTTCTTTTAAAAACTCCAACTCATTCTCTGTGAATTTATCGCGATATTCCGGAAAAGTATTTAATAAATCAGTCATTAAATCCTTAATTAATTTTTTAAAATCTGTTGTAATATTTTTAACCATCTTATTTAAAAATATATAATTTTAATTTTTAAATACATAAAATCTTAATTTATATTATTGGAAATACGTGATTGATAATTTAGTTAAAATTTGAATATAGTTCATTGCCATTGATTTTTTATTTTTACCCAATGTTGAAATTGATAATCTTAAATTATTATAAGAGTTTAAAACATATTCGTTATTCCCTTTAAGATCTTTCAAATCATCAGAATAATTTTTATTTTCAAAATAATTAAAATCACCCCGTTTAATAACATCTAAATATGGCATTGCTATATAATAATTCCATATTTCTATTAATTTTAATGGGTTATATTTGCAAAATGTTAATATAAATGTATTAAATGATTTAATAGAATCTTCTTTTGGGAAACATTCAACAATATAATTTAAAAAAAGTTTAATTTCTTTATTAAAAATTTTTAATACTTTTGATTTATTTACACTCATAAATTTTTATATATATTTATTAATAAATTTTAAATTATTTTTATTTATTAATAATTTAAATAGATAATTTAAATAGATAATTTTTTACTTCTTTCTTCTTGCATTTTACTTAATAATTTTGAAACATTTGATGATTTAATGTCATCTGGAGAAATATTTTCTGGCGGCGTTTCTATTTCGTCTTTATAATTGCAAGTTGAAAAAGAATGCATCTGTCGCATACCACCTTTACCCTTAGTTGATAATTCATCTGGGTTTTGATCTAAATATGAATAATTATCGGATAACATTGCACCCATTTCATAATGTGAAAATGCTAAAGGTTCCAAATTATTATTTGTATCTTCTTTGTGATTTGATTGTAATATGGGCTTAAATAATTCTAAAATTTCATCACCATAAATAATTCTATTCCCTCTATTTAATAGTAATAATGCCGGTACTTGTTGAATTTCGGGTGGCATCAATAGTTCTTTTCCATCACTTAAAACAATATAGACCTTTTTTTCTATTTCTTTACGTTTATCGATGCATAAAAAATGTATATCTTTTTTAATTTTATCTTTTCCGACTTTATGAATTATTTTTTTACAATTATTACAATATTTACTATAATATAATACATAACTCATTTTTATATTTACAAAAGTTTTTCAATACAAATATTAAACTTATTAAAATTGATAATATTATTAATATTTAAATATTAATAAATAATATAAATTATGAGTGAAAGTAAATTGGAATTACCTCGCATTGTTGATATCAGAGAAGAGACGAATGAAATGTTATATTTTACAGCAGAAAATTGCAATGTTAGCGTTATAAATGGTTTGAGGAGAACAATCCTGAGTGATATACCGGTTGTATGCATTAAAACAGACCCACATAATGAAGTTGGAACTGAATTAGTATCCACCATTATTTATGAAAATACAACATCTTTGACAAATGAGATTATAAAACAACGAATGGGATGTATCCCGTTGCATATTAAAACACCAAATCTTATTGAAAATTTAATGATTGAATTGGATATGACAAATAAAACGGAAGAAATTAAGTTTATTACAACAGAAGATTTCAAAATCAAAGATATTGCCACAAATCAATATTTAACTGATGCATTCGTTAAGAAAATTTTCCCACCAAATAAAATTACAAATGATTATATTTTATTCAATCGTTTGAAACCAAGTTTATCAAAAACATTAGACGGTGAAAAACTAAAATTTCAAGCGCGGTTGCATAAAAGTACTTCCAAAATTAATAGCCAATGCAATGTATGTTCAACTATCGGTTACGAAAATACAGTTGATGAAGTGAAAAGCAACGAAGCGTGGTTAACGCATAAAGATAAGTTGAAAAAAGAAGGCAATGATAAAGATATTGATAATATTGAAAAAAATTGGATGGTACATAATGCCAAAAGATATTTTATTGATGATTCATTCCAATTTAAATTAGAAACAATTGGTATTTATACCAATGAAGAATTGATTAAAATTGCTTGTAATATATTAATTAATAGATTTGAAAATTTAAAAAAATTAGTTCAAGATAATAAACTTGAATTTATAAAGGATACGATTAATACAAAATATTCATATGACATTATTCTTCCAAATATTAGTTATACAATGGGGAAAGTTTTAGAGTATTTATTCCACGATAGATATTTTAAAAAAAACAAGACATTTTCATATGTTGGATTTATAAAGGAACATCCCCACGATGACGATTCAATAATTAGAATTGTATTTAAAAATGGAGAAAATTCAAATGAAGAAAATATTAAAATGATTATATTGGCTTGTATTGATTATTCACAAAGAATTTATAAACATATTGATGATTCATTTATTTGAGATGGGTTTATTTGAGATGGGTTTATTTGAGGTATTAATATTTTTATCAACAGATCTATATTTATAATTCATACTAAACATTATTTTTTCTGTTGGGATATGTTTGACATATTCTTTAATGTATGTAAAATTTACTTTTTTATCATTGTGTCTTAATTCTTCAAGATAATGTTTGTGCAGATGATAAAGCAAAGGTTTATATTCAAATTGACAATCTTTTAATTTTTTTTTCTTTTCAATAAAACAATCAATATATAAACCATAAAACGTTTCGGTCCATCTATAAAACAATCTTTTATATTCTGTAAATTTATCATTATTTTCAGGAAAATAACGAAGGTATTTTTCAACTTCATTACTTTTATATAATTCTAAAAATTGAAATTGAAGTTTAGGACTATTTCCTCGCAGTCTTTTAATCTTTTCATAGTCTATATTCCTAATTTTAGTTCTTTCATTTCTATCATTCGTAATTACAAACCCCTGCAATTCAAAACTAGTTTGTTCACCAGAGCAAAGTAAATTAATGTATTCCCAATTTGTGTTATTTGGATACATCTCTTTAATATTTCTTGGATATTTTATATGGTCAGAGATATTGTGCAGTTGTGCTTTATACTCATCGGATAAATATAATAAATGTTTATCATTAATACAACAACCGTTTGATTCATAAATATTTGTTAAATATAGAAGCGGTTTTCCAACTTTATGCACAATGCGATTTTCAGGATGTTGGAGAACAAACGAATAAGAATATTTTTTATTTAATCTATTAAAGAAATCTGATATAGGTAACCCACTTGGAACACAAGCTTCATAAAACATTTCGCGAAATGTTTTATTTGAATTTAAATTAAATCTACAATTAGCACCAATCTTACTTCTTGTTGCTAATTCCCATTTTGGTTCATTTTTACCATTTTTATTAATATTAGAAGTATTGTAAAATACGTTTATCATTGTACCATCAACAAATTCTGTAATATTGCAATGATCATAAATATTATCAGCAATAAATTGATTATAATTAACAGATTTAGGTGGCGCAAATGATAATATTTTATTACCATCTGTAATAACTGACCGAAACAAACCCAATGTATATGCATTTTGTATTGTTAATAATTTTTTTTTATATTTAATTAAAAACAACCCATTGTGTTTTTTAATTGTTAATTCACCATCTTCGTTTTTCAAAGCTTTTTCAATACCCAATGTTGTCATTATAATATATATTTCTGTAACTATTTTAAATATATTTTTTATTTCAATTTATAAAAAAAAAAGGTATTATAATATATATTAAATATAAGTAATGGAAAAAAATACTGAAAATTTAATAACAAGTAAAAATGTTTCAAAAGAAATAAATGCTGGAGATGCAGAAGAAATAGATTCAAAAGAAATAGATTCAAAAGAAATAGATTCAAAAGAAATAGATTCAAAAGAAATAAATGCTGGGGATGCTGGGGATGCTGGGGATGCTGGAGATGCTCCGCAAAATATCCAAAAAACAGAAAGAAAATTAAAAAAAAGTAAAAAAAAGAAAGAAAAGGATAATATATTTTTAGAATTGGGACAATTTATTGAATTAGAAGCTATTGCCAATGATGATTTAAATAATAAAATATTCTACATTGAATATTTAGATGAACATATAATTACATTGATTAATGATTTGGATAAAACATCCAGAGATATTGCATTAAACAACGGTAAAATAAGCGACGAATCAATAACAGCTATAAATATTGTTTATTTTCCTGAAGAAAAGGGGTTCGCCAGACAAAATGGTTTACTAATGCAATCGTGGTGGACGTTTGAATTTGGAGGAGATGTGCCGATAATTATTAATGGTCAAATTTCAAATTTGGAAAATGATATGGTAGAAATTTCATTGTACCCATCAAGAGAAAAAATTTACATAGATTTTGAATATAAAGGTTTGCCAAAAGATTTAAATATTATTGAAATAAGACCATTCTCTGAACCAAAAGTTAAAATTTCGCTAGAAGATATAGATGAAGAAGAACCCGCAAATTTAAGTGATGCGATGAATAGTTTAAAAAAAAGCCAAGGCGAACAATTATCCATAGATGTTGAAATGGATGATGACGATTATGATGACATTCAATTAAACTTTGAAGAAGATGATATAAAAGATGAATTAAAAAAAATTTTAATAGATGCAAATTCTATCATTTTGTTAGAAGATGAAGAATTGGAAAAAATTGTTAATGTGTTTGAAGTTGATTCGGAAAAAAGAAAATATCCTATAGATTTTCAAATAAATGATATGTTAGATGCATTATTGGCAGAATATCCAACATCGGAAAGAAATTATAAAGTTTTGGAAAATATACATATTGAAATTGATAGATTTAAAGATTTGCGACTTGGATTCTCCGATTTTTCAAATGACGGTATGATTAATTCTTTAAAAAAAATAATAAATACCAAACCTTTGGTTAAAAATTTAAAAAGTTTTAATACCGAATTGTCTTGGTTAATACCGGTTGTTAAAAATAGGAAAAAAATATATGATATTAATATCATTGATGATAAAATTCAAAATGATATAGTCCCGGATGAAACAAATAAGTTTATTAATAATTTTAACAGAATAATGGAATCATATAGGACAAACGTCGTACCCGATAACTCGCAAAAATATTCATATATACAGCAACAAATCAATAATATACAATTGTTATCCCAAGGACCGAATAACAGGGACAATGTTATAAGTAAAGTAAATATTAATAGTGATATTCATACTATAATTGATAATTTAGATGAATATAATTCAAGTGTTTCCATATCGGTGGATGAAGATACAACTATGCTTGGTGAGAAAAAATTCGCAGTTCAAAAATATATTACAGGTGAGAATATTTTGTATAAAGACCCATTGATTAAACATAAAATATATCAAAAAATACCAATAATACAAAATGAATCGGTTTATTTGAAAGGATTTATAATGATGCCGAAATATTTTACTGAATTATCAAAACTATCATTGCATAAAACAAATATGTATAAAAAAGTTTTACTGCATAATAATTTGAAATTTTATGATGTTTTGGAAAATAAAGAATTAATAAAATATTATATTGATGAAAATTTTGAAGAGTTGTCTTATGGTACAAATTTTTTGAAATATCCTTCCGAAATATCATTTGTTGAGACATTGAAATATTCTGAGAGAAATAACGAAGAATTATATGATAAATTTTTAGATAAAATGATACCCACCACTGAAAAGATCATTCAAAATTTCAGTGGTTATTTAAAGTATGAAACGAATATTAATAATTTTTTAAATGAATTGGAACCATTCTTGATTTATTATAAAAATTTAACAAAATTGCAATATACGCTTATTGATAATTTAGTGAATGAAAATATTACCAAATTTAAAAAAACATTGTCTGGGAGAATTATGGGTTTTGAAAAAGTCCCAGACTCGGATACCGTTTATCCAACAATTCTAGATAAATTGTTTTCATCGGAAGATAATATAAATGATGAAGACTTGGTTGAAGACTTAAGCGAAGACTTAAGTGAAGAGAACAAAGATCAAGAGAACAAAGATCAAGAGAACAAAGATGCGAATCCAATGAAAAAAAAAATATTAAATCTCCGTGATATTATAAAAAATGTTTATCATTTTGAGGATATTGGAAATAATGATATCACGCGTGAAATATATAAAATAGATGGGGGAAATATTATGAATACATTAATGGGGTTATTGCAAATAGATTTGCGCGAAAGTTTAAATTTACAAGACAAATTGGAAAAGGAAATAAAATATGCCGATGATAAACTTTCCAGCAAAGAAGAGTTGCCAGAAAACCCTTGTAAAAATTTCGTATTAACCAAAACATATAAAGACATTGAAACATTACAAGCTGATAATAATGCTGAATTTGTATTTTATGATAAAAAATATGATAACACAATGTATGATATTTTAAATGAATTTTTAAGGGAAAAACGCGATATGACTGATGAAGAATTTAAAGATTTTTTAAAAGATCATTTAATAAACGTTGTTGGTGTAAAACCTGATTTGGCTGAAAGAGATTCGGAAAGTATGGTTATTACTCAAAAAAGAGTTATTAATGGCGAATATGCAATATTGGATATGGGTGATTATGAATATAGATATTATGAGAGAATAAATAATCAGTGGAGATTGAAAGATGAATTAAACGATAAAATGCCCGATGATTCTATTTTTTGTAATATAAGAGATAAATGTTTAAAAATTAATAGCGAATGTGCCACGGATGATCAAAATGAAATTAAAATACATAATAATTTAATAACCGATATTATAGATAATTTTTCAAATGAATTGGATAAATCATATACTGATTTAAAAAAAGATCTGAATAAAAAGAGGAAAAAACAGTTAATTTTTATTGAAGAACGATTAATGTTTTTGAAAAAAGAATTTTTAAAAAAAAATAATTTGATGTTTAAAATATCGCATAATATTGATCAAGATGAATTAAGGATTTCACCATATTCAAAAATACTCAATTCTATCTTATCGCAAAAAGATATTGTTAAAAAAAATAATGACATTATATTGTTTTACAATAAATATTGCCGCCCATATGAAATTACAAATGCAAAAGAAAATGTATATTGGGCATATTGTTTGGATACGGATTTCCAATTGATGCCAACATTTTTATATGATTTGGCACAATCGTATAAGAGTAATAATTACCAAAACACAATGGAATATATTTCCAAGGAAAGAGGTGTTTTGAGCAATGATGGTGATAAATTGGTAGACAAATATAGCGGATATGTTATTAAATATATTGAATTGGATACAGGCGAAGGTTATAACGCAGAAGGCTATAAAAATAAATCAAGAGGTATTTTGGATAAGGATGGTGGTGATTTAATTATAGAAACAATTAAAGTTAGTGAATATTCTCATAAAACCAAATTATCAAGGGTTATATATTCAATATTGGAAACGATAGATAAAAATATTGGTTTTGATATGTTAAAGTCGTATGATTTCATTGTTGAAAATACAAGTAAAATATTAAAAAATATAATTTCAGAAGAAAAATATAAAAAAAAGGAAGCGTTTGCAAAAAAAAGGGGGAAAAAATTGAAACCTTATAATAATATTGTTGATGAAAAGATAATAAATTCAATTATGGCTTTATATATTATTTCCGTCCAATCGTCTGTCCCACCAATCCAAACATCAAAAACATTCCCCGGGTGTAAAAGAAATTTCTCTGGTTTTCCATTGGAAGAATCATCTTCAAATATCGGATTTATTGAATATATTTTATGTGTATTTTTAAAAATAAAAAACGATTCAAGGCCGTGGACCGGTTTACCGAGGTTGAGAAGAAAGTCCTCTCAAGAAAAAATAGAAAAATTTATTATTAAATTCAAACAATTTATAATTGATGAAGTGATAAGTATTAACGAGATAAATGAAAAATTAGTAATGAAACGCGAGTGGTTGATTTCAAATTTAGATCAAATTATGATTGCGGATGAGTTTAATATAAAAAAATGGACTAATTTTTTGCCGCCACTCAATACAATAAATATTGATAAAGTAAAAATGTTTGGTAATTCAATAAAACCGAAATTGTTGACAACCATTACAAAGAATAAGAATGGTCAGTTTATTATTATTAATAAAATTAAAGGAAAAATAAAATCACTGTCAATGTACATTATTAGCAAAATAAATAGTATTATTAGAAGAAAAGATAAATTATTTGTTACAAATAGTGGTGTACCGTATATAGAAAACGCCTGTTGTAATGAAAAAAAAATAAATACATATCATTATTTTATTGAAGAAGACCCAACAATAAAACGGGATGTTGAATTTGTTCAAACATTAATTGATTTACTCAATAAAGTCAAATTATTAAATAGAACGCAATATATTTTCTCAGAAAAAGATACAAAAACACCAATTGGCGTTGTGTCTGCGAATTATTCTGAAGAAACCATTTACAGAACCTTTATTAAATTTTGTAAATATAAAAGTGGGATACCACCGGAATTAGATTCACTTTGTATTAAAAATATCAGCGCATTTGAAGATTTAAATACAATTCAAGAAAAAATAGCGATAATTAAACGTGAAAATGGTGATATTTATAATCAGAAAAGTTTACAATTGCTTATGAAATATATAAATAGGGAAAATAAAGTTTATATAAAATTTGACAAAACATATAAAATAAACAAGATTGTATTTGAAGAGTTATTAAAATATATACAAAGCAAGGAAGATGTTAAAATATGCAATAAAGAAATAATCCCTAAAATATTAGATTTAATTCAAAAATATTCTGTAAGATATACACCACAAACCAATGAAGAAAAAGATAATTTATTATTATTTTTAAACGAAGAAATAAAATTGCAATTTACAAAAATAACTAAATTTTTAAAAACAAACTTAAATAAAGGTTTTAGAAAAATAGAAAAATTTTTAAAAACATTTATTAAATATGAGTTGAAAGGCAATGAGAAATATATGTCTGTTCAAGATGAAACATCGTTTTTTACAGGATCACAAATAAATAAAATGATAGTTGATATTTGTTTAATATACCCGAGTATAATATTGGAAAAGGTTTCTTATGATATGTATGTTCCCGAACATTGGGGTATTTCACAGAGACACGAAAATGATGTAAAAAAAATTATAAAAAATGAACATATATTATTAAATGAATTTTATGATAACAAAGAAATAACTGAATTATTATTGGTTATAAAGGCAAAAACGGTTGATTTAATAGAAATTGTGAAAAATATACCATTTTATTCAAAAATTATAGGAAATAATAAAGATACCATAATTAATAATGAAATTTTCATAAAAATACACCAATATTTCTTTTTCTGCGCATTAATTTTGCATATAGATCTTTATAATGAAATTAAGACAAAATCATCAATTGAAAATATTGGTGAAGAAAAAACTACTAGAAAAAAAACGGTGGAAGCAACTATTATGAGTGGCTTTCGGGATAATTTAGAAAAAACAATAGCTAAACTTTTAAAAAATTATATATTAATATTTATCAACCGAAAGAAAATAATGAATTTAACAAATGGTAAAATAGAAACGAATATATTAAAATCAAAGGAACAAGAAAAAGACAGAATTCGTTTAAATTTAAAAAATCTCACCATTGAATCGCGTCAAATAGAAAACATAATGAAAAATCATAAATTGGGTCGTTGGGGATTTGGCGGCTCAAGAGCCGTATTCGAATATGACCCTGATCAATATGATAAAGAAAGAACAGAAATTGAAAATAGAATAATAATTGAAAGAAAATCTGGTATTATTACGGATACGACAAAGGCAAATATGGAATTATTTCAGATGCAACTAGAAGAAATTGATTATTTAGAAGAACAAAACACGAATGATATAATTTCAAGGGAAGTGAATCATATAAATTTAAAAGAAGACGGTGAAGCAGACGGGGAAGATGGTTGGTAATTTCAAAACATTTAAAACAATAAATTTAAAAACTAATATATAAAATCTATATATACTGTATTATGTATCGCAATTATATTCAGAAAAATGTTACTTCTGTATCCATAGTATTGTTTTTACTTATATTTTTTATTATTCAGTATATAAAACCATCATTCATATATAAAAAGGATGGTAGTTTTAGAAGATTTGGGTTGGGTACAAAAAATAAAACGGTCATTCCAATATGGTTCATAACTCTAATAATAGCTATTTTAAGTTATGTATTTATTTTGTATTATGTAAACATACCAAATTTTGATTATTAATTTTTTATTTCTTTAAAAAATTAATAGTATTATTCATTTAATTCAACAATTTCATCTTTTTTTGTCATACTATCAACATCTGGATCACAACTACTATCTATAATATAAATTTGCGATAATGAAAATGTCAATAAACTCGTAATAAATAACCAAATAAATTCAGAAATAGAATCTTTCACGATAACCGCTTTATATAGTGTTTTTTTTACCGAATAATCCACACCATCGTCACCCGGGTTTTTAAATGTAAGACCTAATGAATCAACTGCCTGAAAAAAGTTTTCCGGTGTTAATTCGTTTACAAAAAATGTTCTATTTGATCTCTGATTAAATTTAGCCAAGTCGCTATTGCCTTCTGTTTCACCCTCTTGTAACCAGTCTTGAAGACTAAATAATTTTCTGAATATAACATTTTTAATAAGACCATAACCTAAAGTATTTGAAAAAGGCGCCTTCCACCCGGGCATTAATGATAATGCGACAACAATTGTTCCAAATAAGAACACGAAAGGAATAAACGTGCTAAAAAATACTTTAGAAACAAGATTTTTTGTACCGTTTGGACACATTTTTTTCATTGTGGAAGTATTTAAAGCATACATAGTTGAAAAAATAACTACCAACAAGACAATTTTTAAAATTGTTATCTTTGATGCTATATCGGCAATCGCCAATGGATCATCATATGACCCGGTGTATAATTTATAACTTATAAAATAAAAAGCAACCAATGGTACCAAAATCCCCATCATAAAATTGCCAGTTCCACCTCCGGAATTATTTGGCGGTGGGGTATCTTCTGTTTTTTCTGGATTTTCTGGATTTTCTGGATTTTCTTGATTTTCTGGATGTTCTTCTGGCATTTTATTTATAGATAATGGGTATAATATATTTTCATAATAATACTTATTTATTATATAAATGTCACAACCTTATTTAATTGAACCCGGTACAAAATACTTTTTATCATCAACATTAAAAAAATCAAATATTAAGCGTGGTAAAATGAAAGTTTTATATTTTAACATTTCATTGTTAATAGTTTTTATAATTATAATGGGTACTTTCTTAACATATAAATTTAAAAATAAATTAACAGATGAAGAAATTTCTGAAAAAAAAAGAGAAAAAGAAATATATATTTTATCCAAAGTTAGAAATGTTATTGAAAGGAGAGAGATGCAACAAAAAAATAATATAACAAACCTTCCTAAATTTCAAAGCGATTATAAATTATTACACGAGAAATATTATAAATTATAAATCATTATAAAATATATTTATAAAATATATTTATAAAATATAAGATGTGTGATGATTTTGGACCAAAATATAAAGAGTATTTAGATAATTTAAATACTTATTTTGCACTTAAAAATAAGTATATAAAAAAATGGCAATTGAAAAAAAGAAAGCATTTACGTTCATTAAAGAATAAAGGTGAATTTAAAAATAAAATAAGGCTTTTAGAAAGAAATTGCATTCAATGTAGAAAAAATGGCGGAACAACCTTTGAAATTTCCAATGGCGTATATATGGCTAAATGTAATGCAAAAGACAAAAAATGTTCTTTAAATATTGAAATAAAGCCTGCTAAATATTTTATTTATGATAAATTTGAAAAAAGAACAATGGGAAATTTAGAAACCATTAAGGATAAAATAATTAAAAATAAGTTAAATTTATTATTTAATTTAGAAAATGAAGACGTCGCTTTAGGTGAATTTCAAAATTTAAAAGATGAGTTCAAGAGAGAATCAAATATGATGAAATTTATAAATACTCATAAATACGAGGAATTATATACTATTCCTGTACCGAAGTTGGTTGGGGCCGAAAAAGACGCCGAAAAAGACGCCGAAAAAGACGCCGAAAAAGACGCCGATGAAGGGGAAAAAAAGGAAAAAAAAGTAAACCGTATTTTCAAAACAGATCAAGTATTAAAATTAAATCGTACGTTGGATGATAATATTAAAAAATTTAAAAAAATGTTAAAAGACTATAGATTGGGTAATGATAATACATTTTTAAAAAACGCTATGACTAATTATATATATAATATTTTGCCAACTGTAAAAGATATAAGGAAATTAGAAAATGATGAAATTTTTGTAGAAGATGAAGAATCGTCAACACCATTCAATTCAACAATTCAATATAAACTAATCAAGAAAAAATATAAAGATGTTTGTAAAGAAATATTGGTTGAAGATTTTAATATTATTAAAAATCGTGTAAAGAAAAAATTACATTCAAATACAAAACATAAATCAATTAAAAAATCTAAAATATCTGTAAAATTACCAAGTATAAAAGATAATGAATTGGATTTTAAGCCCATTGATATTTCTGTTGGTGACAATGTGGTTGGTAAAGAAATTAAAATTGATGCTGAAAAATTACAGCAAATCGGTAGTAAAGATAGCGAAGATATGAGTGAATATATGGAAAACGATTTGATGGATGGTATGGATGAACTTGATATGGACGGTCCTGAAATGGGTGGTCTTTACAATGATAAAGATATATTTAAATTTTATAGTCGTTCGGCAGATTCTATTCCCGGAAAAGGAAAAGCTGGTGCAGGTGAGACTTTAAGTGACGATTCTGATTTCAGTGAATTAGCTGGTATCCGTGATTGGCGAAAAGTATTATCTAATTTTCATACAAGAAATGATGCTGACGGTAATATATTAGCTTTATTTACCAGTCGTTCCGAAGAAGGTGAAACATTAAATTGGGCATCGGTTGAACATTGGTACCACGCGCATAAATTCAAGAAAAACAACCCCGATTACTTTAAATTATTTTCAATGGACTCTAAATCGGAAATTGCAACCGATCCAAGAAAAGCATTGGGGGCCGGAGGAAGAACCGGATTTATTAAAGTAGACAATAAAAGAAAGAAATTTCGCGATGATTCTATTAAAATGGATAGCGATTTCTTTAGTGATGGGAATAATGAAATTATTATGGAAGCTGGTCAACGTTTAAAATTCACACAAGATGAACCGTCCAAAAAAGTGTTATTGGCAACAAAAGAGGCAAAGCTTGTACATCTTGAAACACGTCGCGGACAAGCAACAAAATTGGTACCATTTATAAACACAATGAAAATAAGAAAAGAATTAAACGGTCAATAATATTATTTTATTATATAATTATAAAATGATATTACCAAAAGTTAGCAATGATTTTATTGGTATTTTTTTAAAAAATATGAATAAAATTGAAGAAACAAAATTAACAGCGAAAAATAAAAGAATAATGCGCGAATTTTATAATCTATTAAAAAAATTTGATATAAATTTAGATAATACTAAACAAATTTCTATTGAAAAAACAATTGTTGATATTAACAATAAAAAAGATATTATAAACAAATATACTTTTTTAAATGATCAAAGTATTTTTCTCTCAAGAAATATTCAAAATTTAGTTAAAACTAAATTATGTTATTTGTACACATTTAAAATTAAAATCGGGAGTATATTTTTTACAACAAACATATTTATTTTAAATCACAATGAATATAATGTTGAACAAATGAAGGTAAACATTATTCAATTATTATTTTTTATATCAAATTTCATAACAAATCGCAAACTTCGCACATTAGAAATAAATATAATGTTAACTAATTTAAAAAAAGAATTGCCAATGAATCCTAATGAAATTTTGGATAGTTATCATATTAATACCGGTGTAACTTGGCCGTGTAAAAGTGAAGGGGAAATACTTGTTTATAGGGAAGAAGAATGGTTTAAAGTATTAATTCACGAATTATTTCATTCTATGTGTTTTGATTTTTCACAATTAAACATTAATAAATTAATAAAGGATAAAATAACAAAAATGTTTTTTATTAAAAATAGTTATTTTTCAATTACAGAAACTTATTGTGAATTTTGGGCAAACATTATAAATTCAATATTAATGTCTTATAATATTACTGATAATTTTAACGAGTATTTGCACCAATTTGAAATTTTTAATACATTTGAAAAATATTTCTCAATATTTCAAAGTATTAAAGTATTGAATCATATGAATTTAACATATGAAATACTAATAAGTAAATCTAACATCCATAAAAAACGG
>Ga0114997_10001056_pt1 | contig 22904 bp, 17 predicted proteins | sample ArcticOcean_MG_C_2_FD_87045 | JGI IMG/M metagenome (GOLD analysis project Ga0114997, IMG submission 87045) | Marine microbial communities from western Arctic Ocean - ArcticOcean_MG_CB4_136 | ecosystem: Environmental > Aquatic > Marine > Oceanic | place: Arctic Ocean: Canada Basin | collected...
CATCGGCGGTGGCACTTTCGGTGGAGGAGGCCGTTTGGACTTTTTTCTTTTCAACTTTTCACCATGACCTCCGTGAGTATTCGAAGACGACATCTTCTTCTTCGTACAGACAGACAGACGGAGAAAATAATTAAGCGGCGTTTAGTTTACTAATAAGACCCTTCTTCTTACGCTTTATTCACTGAACGCATATATATATATACAGAGTACGTGTGTTATGAATTGAGAATTATAACGGAGAGGATAGCTTCTTTTCAAACCCAATAATACGAGGACCAAAAATAACACAAAAACGTATCGGTAGACAACCAGTCAGAAAAGAAAAGGTCAAGAAAAGAAAGAGAGAAAGAGCAGAAAATGTGCCAGAAAACGGCAACATTTTAGCAGAGATATATTTTTTTCTTTTTCTTGCCTTCAAGTATTGCGATGGAGTCTGATCATATTGAGAACACTTTTGGGGAGCGTTCGTGAGAAAGAGAACCACCCAAATGCAATTTCTTTGTCGTTCTCTCTCTCTTTCTCTCTTTCTCTCTCTCTCTCTCCACGTCGGCGGCATCGTCATTAAATGAGAAGAAGTGTAAGCTTTGATGATGAGGGCGACGATGATGATGAATCTGAGGGCGAATTCGCGGACGAGGGCGATTGGTACGCATCTTTAATCGCCGGGGAACGAGTCGGCGAGTGGTTAGATGTCATCGAAGAAGAGACGAAACAAAAGAGGAACGACGACGAGGAAAAGGAGGAGGGGAGAAGAAGAAGAACGACAACGACGAAGTGTGATGACGATAAAAGATTTCGGAGCGCGATCGAGCAGTTGACGAAACACGTGGAAGAGGACGAGGTGTACGGCGAGGAGGCGGAAGTGGCGGAGGCGGAGAGAATATTGAGCGAGGCGCTGGCGAAAGTGTCTCTGACGACGACGACGACGACGGATATCGACGAAGAAGAAGAAGAAGAAGAAGAAATAGAAGAAATAGAAGAAAAAGAGACTTTGAGCAGCAGTAGCGTGCAAAAGTTGTTACGACAGAGCTTGAAAGCGATAGAAACGCATCGGAGGAGGAAGAAGAACGTGAAGACGTACGCGATGAAAAACGGACGAGTCGAAGTGTCGATATTGGAAACCAAGTTATCGAACGGCGTCGGCGGCAAGTTGTGGAAAGCGGCGCTGTTGTTGGCGGAGCAGTTGGACGATAAAGAGGGAGAACCAAAAGACGACGACGACGACGACGACGGTGTTATAATCGACGTAAAAGATAAGACGGTGCTGGAACTCGGCGCGGGGGTTGGATTAGTGGGTTTCGCGGCGGCCAAGTTAGGCGCCAAGGAGGTCGTGTTGTCGGATTTTGAAGCGCCTTTGCTGGAATCGTTAACAGAGTCCGTGGAGAGGAACGGGTCAGAGAAGACGGCAAAAGTTCGGTGGCTCGATTGGCGAGCCGACGGCGCATCCAACAAGGAGAAGACAGAACCGCCCGAAACCTTCCTCGCTCTCGAGAAAGAAGACACGTACGACATCATCCTCGGCTCCGATTGCCTCTACGAATCCCACCACGCCTTTCTCCTCCCAAAAGTCATAAACAAACGTCTCTCTTTATCCCCAAAAGCTCGTTGTCGCCTCCTCGGCGCCGTGCGCAACCGCAAAATGTTGGACCAGTTGATTGAGAATTTTCGAGCGTGTGGAAATTTACGCGCGACGGAAACTTCAGTCGCGAAGAGCGAGCGGTTAAATTACGACGGCGGGTACGTCCGCGTAGACATAAAACGACGTTTTTGATAAAAGATAGTATTTAAGCGTTAGCATCGTAGTTTACTTTTCGACGACCAGCGAGGACGATTTAACAAGTAATATTTTTGGGACGACAGTACTTTTTAGTTTCAATTTTTCCTCCTTTTCTTCATTTCCGCACTCGAAAAACAAATTTAAAACACACGCGCGTAAACGCTCTTAGAAACAACTCATCATCATGTCCTCCTCAAAGTTGACTAAAACGTTACTCTTTGGCGTCTGCGTGGCGTCCTTTTCTGTCCTCGCGGCGTTCGCCTCGGAAAACGCGCACGTTTTGTTGCACCAGGTACGGTTTTGGTTTTGTGTTTGTGATCTTCCATCGCGCACTCGTTTTGTTTCCCCGCGATCGACTTTTGCCACCGACGACGACGTAAACGACGAATCTCTTTCTTCTCTGAACCATTCGTCGAGGAAACGAGCGCTGACGAAGACTCTTTTTTTCTTTTATTAACATTCTTCTTCTTAAATTCTTCTTCTTTGTCTTCAAACAGACGGTCTCTTCAAGCGCGTTCGTCCAAGGCGAAAACGTGACCGTCTCGGTCACCGCCACCAACGCGGGTCTGGCAAACGCTCGAAACGTCGTCGTCAAAGCGCCGCAGACACGAAACGAAGGGAAGTGGACGCAAGTGAACGAAGAGAGTTTGGAACAAAAGATGACGAATTTAGACGTCGGAGAGACGAAGGAGATGACGTACGTGTATAACGTGAAAGACGCGGGGACGTATACGGTGGAACCGGCGACGATTCAATATTTCGCGAGCGATACGAGAGAGGTGACGAAAGGCGAATCGAACGTGGTGAAGAACGTGAAAGTGCTGACGCCGATGCAAAATAACGCGAGAAAAGCGTTGAGAGTGACTGGCTTTCTCTCGTTGGGGGCGCTGAATACGGTGGAGGATTGGTTGAAGTTTTCCAAGTGGATCGCCGGGACGATTGCTTTGTTTTTGTTGAATTGGTTCGCGTTGAAAATAAAATACGGGCTGCAATCGTTGCGACGCATGGCCGCGGTCAGAGGATTAGAAGGCTACGCCAAGTTAGAATAATAACGCAGATATATAATAAGCAATAAAATCATCTTCTCAAAATAATCACAACATAACATTTACAACAATAAGAACAACATTACATACTAAATATCTCAACATCAACTCCATTTTAATTTATTTTCTTTATAAACACGAGAGATATCTCAATCATCAACGCGACAAAGTAGAATTTATTACAGTAGTATTTCACGACTTACTTCGTGTACACTTTCGTGTCCAAACCAGTTCGACCTTCGCCAGATCCTGGTGCGGTGCCGGCAACGTAACCACCGTTTTGGCCAATCAAAGGCGGCTTCGGCGTGGCGACGCCGTCGATGACGTGAATAATCCCGTTATCGAATTCAATGTCCACGGCGCCGATAAACCCGCCGTCAACTCTCCCGGCCAAACCTTGCGTTCCTTGCGGCGGCATCCCGACTTCAATCTTCCCTTCCGTTTTAAACGTCTTGGAATCGATGGCGATTTTGTTCCCTTCCAAAGTCATGATCAACGGGAAGTTCGTCACGTGTTTGGACATGATTTTCCCTTTGATGCAGTGATATTTCAAGATATCTCCGAGCGCTTTCCCTTCTGGCAAACTGTACGCAGCCATGGCGGCATCGTTCGGCGCAAAGACCGTAAAACTGCCTTCGGAGAGCGCGGCGGTTAAACCTTCGCTGGCGACCGCGGCCGCGAGTGCCGCGCATCCGTTCGCTTTGCACGCTTCTTCCTGTTTATATTCATGAGTCAACAGATGATGATGTGTAAAAGATGAGCGGATAAGAAGAAGAAGAAAAAAAGATCAGAGATGAGAAAGATTATACATACACATAAAAAAAAAGAGAAGAACAGAACAAAAACGTACGAAGGAAGCGGCTTTGGTTTGGACCGAAACTCTCTTTTTGCTGCTCGCGTTTTTAGAGAGAGACAGACGCGCTGTTTGAGAGACAGACGCGGAGAAGGTTAAAGAAGATGTCATTGTGTGTATTGTAGTGATTGATTAGTTAAATTTTTTTATGACGTGTCGCAGAGGGTGATTCCACGACAACAACAAAAAAGGTGAAAAATCTCAAAAAAGCATACTGGCAGAAGCACAACCCAGAAAGAGGAGAAAAATAAAAAAGTGAAAAAGCAGAAAAAAATCATCTCTTTCAAGCGCGAGAAGAGGAAGAAAAAAAACTCGTCAATCAATAAACGAACAACCACCTAAAAACACTATTAAATTGAGACTGTTTACGAGTATGGCACAACCAACGGCGAGGAAACGATCGCGATCGAAATCGACGGAACCACCACCCCCGAAAAGCGACGATGATGATAACGCTAAAGCTCTTCTGCGATTGCGTCAAACCGCCGGGAAAATCCAAACTGCCGTCGACTTTTGTCACCATCGAATCTTAAAATCACACGTCGAATTCCCCGAGAAAGAAACCGGCGTAAACGTGGAGACTCTGTTAGAATACGCGCGACGCGTCGCGTACACCACGTCCGCACCGTTCAATTATCAACCAGGGGTGAGTCAACTGTGCGGGCAACTCCCACCGGCGCCTCAGGAGGAACATTTTCTCGTCTCGCAGATGAAGAAAAGACACGAGGAGAAATTGGTGCACGAAAACGCGTTGCAAAGGAAGCAAGCGCGAGAGGAAGAGACGATGAAGAGACAAAAAGAAATCGAAGAGATGGCCAAGTTACCGAAGGAAGAGTTGATACGAAGACTCGTGCAATGGAGACCGGGCGCACCGTGGCCGGCTGGCGTGCCGAAACCCCCGGCGGCATGGAAGCCCGGCGACCCGTTGGCGTTTCTCGCGAAAGCTGCGCCGAACGCCCCTGGCGAAGCTTCGCCTTCGAAGCGCGCCGCCGCGGAGAAGCAACCAGAAAAAGCGGAAGAGAAACAGCAAAAACAGCTAAGCTTAGATTTTGAGGAAGACGAAGGTGAAGAGGGAGACGATTTCGACGACGACGACGCGTTCGATTTTGACGTCGTTTCCGCCTCCGACGGCGGCGACGACGACAGCGACTGATTTTTAGAAACGCTTAAACGCGCGCGCGCGTAGCGACAACAACAGCAACAACACATTTATAGAAACTAGTTTTAGACGACGTGTGTACTACTACATCCTACGAAAATAAACAACCGATTCATTACAACTGCTGTTATCGTGTTTCCAAGCATTTTTTATGAGAGAGTTTTTGAACCGCTGCTCTTAAAAACTCCTCTTTCCCTTAGAAAAAGAGCACGACACGAGACTACGAACATGGGTTCACCCCCGCTCTTCTCTTCCTCTCGCTTGGACGAGAAGAGAAGAGCATTTTCGACAACACGGTGGAACAATAATAATAAACACTTGCTTTTTCAAGCGTTCCTCGCGTCTGTGTTCTTGCTCCTCTTGGCGCTGACGACGAACACGAGTACTCTCGAAGACGACACGATGAACGGGAGCAGAAACGCCGGCTTTGGGGACGATGTTGAACATTTCGCTCGGAAAATCGACGCGCAAAAACTGATGAAATCGATCCAAAACCAACACGGCGGCGCTTACGAAGACGAGGACTCGAAGAAAGCGGTGAATTACGCGGTCAAGTTGGATATTTTATCGCACGATGCGGAGTTGAAAGCTATAAAATTGATGCGAGAGAGAGACGCTTTGTTGCGAGCGTTGGATGCGAACGATAAAAATTCCGGGTCGTTGGACGAATTCGCCGGGGAGGATTCCAGCGGGTTCGGGATGTCTTCTATATCCGTGTAGAGTTTGAGTTATAAGAAAATGAGCAAGCAGGTGAATTTATGCAACGAAGATGGGACGAACGTGAACTGTCCGAAACGTGCGAACGTGATTGAGGAAGAAGAGTCGTCTTCGTTTCCGAAGGTGTTCGTCTACGACGTGCCGAAACAGTTGACGAGCGAGTTAGCGAAGAGGTACGGACGATGCGAACGCGACCAGTACGGAACGGAAATTTGGTTCCATAGAAATTTTAGGGACGATAAAAATGGCGTCCGGACGATGAACCCAGAGGAGGCGGATTTGTTCTTCGTGCCGCAATACGGCGAGTGTTTCTTGTGGTCGAGAGAGATGTTGAGACACGAGAACCAAGGGCAAGCGATGGAGGAAACGAACGAGTATTTTTTGGAAGTTTTATCGCACGTGAAAGGAAAATTGCCGTATTTCAATCGCACGGACGGGAGAGATCACATTTTCGTCTTTGCCGGGGCGAGAGGACCGACGATTTTTCGAGATTGGCAAAAGGAAATACCGCACTCGATTTATTTAACGCCAGAAGGCGATCGGACGTTACCTCAGTTTGACACGTGGAAAGATATCGTCATCCCGGGTTTAGAGTACGACAAACGAATGTATTTGGAAGAACATCGAAACGAGTTGGTGGCGAATCCTCCGAAGCGGAAAATATTAGCCATGTTCCGCGGCACTATCGACCACCCGGCTGGGTTCGCGTACAGTAAAGGTTTGCGCCCGAAACTGAAAAAAATCTTCCAAAACGCCACCGACGTCATCTACGATACCAAAATCAAAGATTGCGACCGGGACTGTTACGTCCGCGAAATGACGGAATCTGTGTTTTGCTTGAACCCATTAGGTTGGACCCCTTGGACGCTCCGTTTCTACCAAGCCGTGATGACTCGATGCATCCCGATTATCATCGCCGATAACATCGAATTCCCGTTTGAATCCGAAATCAACTACAGCGAATTCGCCTTGAAAATTCCAGAAAAAGACGTCTCGGACATTCTAGAAACCATGAGAGACATGCCAGAGGAAGAACGCGAACGACGTCGTCGATACATGGACAAAATCTGGAAACAATTCACCTACCAACGACCGGCGGAAATCGGCGACGCGTATTACTCCGCGGTGAAAGAGTTGGCCAGAAAAGTCCGCGCGCACAAGAAATACGGTCGCGAAAGCTTTTGGTGACTTTGACGACGACGACGACGACGATGATGCGAGAGAAGAAAATAAGAGAGCGACGAAAGTGTTTTCAACAAACCCGTCGTGTTACGCGCATCATTTGTACTGAATACTAAAGAAGAGAGAGAGAGAGAGAGGGAGAAAAGTAGAGAACAGATGACGATACCTATTTAGCAACGTTTAGCAATGTAGCAGCACGAGCAGTCGGCAAAAAAGCACAGCCTTTTTTTGAAATTTTTCCTCTTTTTAAAAATCCGCACAAAACGAAGAACACAAGAACACGCTTTTAACGCATCGATCGTCGTTTCACAACTCCAAAGCCCGCATTCTTTTTTCGAAGAAGAAGAAAACGCGATGGTGGTGGATCCATCACTGCCAGATCCCCCTGCTGCGGCGGTGGTGGGTGCGAATACGAACAATAATACTACGACGAAAGCCAACAAATCGACTCAAATCTCGCGAAGGGAAGCGCGAACGAAATTGCGCCTGATGGAAACCGACATCGAGCTCCACCGGGAGGAGATGCGACAAAGCGGGTCTCGGAAACTCGCGGTGATGGCGGAAAAAGTAGACGAGAATTACCGCGTTGCAAACATCGGGGGCATGAGGACACGAGAGCAAGAGATGGATTTGAAAAACGTCAGTCGTTTAGCCAGCATCGGGGTGGATATGAGTAAAGATTTGAACCAAACAGGACGAAGTCGATTTACGGTCAGGCAAGTTCTGAACGGATTGACGAGTTTGTTCATGCGAGGGAGAGTTCCAAACGAACAGACGTTAGCCGAGGACGACGCGGAATTCGTCAGTCACGGGGCGATGAATTGGGCAGAGCTGGGAGATTTTGCCAGTAAATATTACTTCGAGGTGGAGACGTTGGATTTTATGTGCGTGTGTTCTCGTTCTTCTTTGTCTTCTTCTTCTTCGTTCGCGCGACGCGTAGTCATCGCCTTTCTATTTGTTCACGCACACGCTCACCTTCTTTCCTTCGTTTACAACACAAACACACACACACACACAAACAAACACACATGTACGTAAAACAGGAACGGCGTCATGAACACGGAAATTAAAGAACGGAAAATGACCCAACGACAACAAAGAGTCCCTCTCGGCGAGTTGGCGAGACCGGAGGAGTTAGAATCGACGAAGAACGACCACGAGAAGACCACCGCAAAGATTATGCAAAAAATGGTCAAAGAGTTGAACAAGTTTCCTAATAACGAATGCCCAATTGTCGACTTGGTGTTTAACGGACAATCGTTCGCGCAGTTTATAGAAAACGTCTTCACGTTGTCGTTTCTAGTCTCGCAAGGACAAGTGTCGATTAGAAGCGAGCAAGGCAAACCGTCGATGGTGAGAAGAAATACGAGCGAGGAACAAGAGAAAACGGAGAAAGAGGAAAGAGCGGCGCACGTGATGGCGATAGACGTGCAAGGCTGGAAAGAGTTGTGCAAACAGAGGAAGAATAAACCCGGGATCATGCCGCACAGAAAAGAAGCGACGCAAGAAGAGCTGATGGGAACGGGAAAGCTCGTCTCGCCGACCAAGAATAAAAAACCGAAACAAAAACGCGCCGGCGGAAACGACGACGACGACGACGGCGGATTCACGATCCAGTCCATCATCGAAGAAGACGACGGGCAGCAGCACCAGCAGCATTCAAAGAAACCGACGACTAAAAAATCGCTCTCGGACCGGACCAACAGCGACGAAGAGCGAGCTACCTCGTTGGAGCCCCCGGCTAAGAGAAGAAACAAAAAGAAAGCGACGCCGCCAAAGAGATCAGTAGTGAGAACCATCGTCGAAGAGTAAGACAAAGAATATTAAGATGAAGAAGAGAGGAGATTTGTACAATTAAAGCGAAGAGACATTTGCACGCACAACAACACAAAAGTATATTGACTTCTTTTCTCTTGTGAGTCAACACATGATATTTTTCTCTGAATTGCCTCATTTTTTCTCTACTCCTGCGCCTCCTACATCTACTCCTACTCTAGAACTACTACTACTACTCCTCAGATCGAGTAAATGCGCGCCGCCGCCGCCGCTTTTTGTCCACAGAAGACGACGGAAACGACGCCTTTTCGCGTCTTTGAACAACGAAGAAGACATCATCGAATTATCGGGACCACCCCCCACTTTGTAACGGAATTTTACCGACGAAAACGACGGCCATCCTCCTCCTCCTTCTCCGCCGCTTCTTCCTCTTCTTCTCCCGAGATGCCAAAAACCACCCCAGAGTCGTTAAAGCGATTACAAAACGGATCCGACGTCCGAGGGGTCGCGTTAGCGGGCGTTGAAAACGAACCGATTACCATCACGCCAGAATCGGTGTTTTGTTTAGGCTGTGCCTTTGTGGATTGGTTGAGAGAGACAGAAAAATGTACCGCGGAGTATCCGGTGTGCACGATTGGCATCGGCCGAGACCCAAGATTGTCTGGACCGTCTTTGAAAGACGCGTTCGCGCGTGGCGTGCAATTCAAGGGCGGCGTTGCGATTGATTGCGAGTTATCGACGACGCCGGCGTGTTTCTTCGCCACGGTGGACAACCGCGAGCTCGGGCCGGCGTACGAAGGGTGCGTGATGCTCACGGCGAGTCATTTACCGTTTAATAGGAACGGGATTAAGTTTTTTACCAAAGATGGAGGGCTGGATAAGAAAGACGTTGGGTTTATGTGCGAAAGAGCGGCTGAATATATTGCCGAAGCGGAGAAGGAGATGGCGAAAGGCGGAGAGGCGAACATCGAATCGAGACCGTACATCGACAAATACAGTTCGATTTTGAGAGACAAAATTATCAAAGGGATTAACGATGGGACGAACGAACCGTTAAAAGGGTTTAAGATTGTCGTGGACGCTGGGAACGGGAGCGGTGGATTTTTCGCGACGAAAGTTTTAGAACCGTTAGGGGCGGACTGTACCGGGTCGCAGTTTTTAGATCCGGACGGGATGTTTCCGAACCACGCGCCGAACCCGGAGGAGAAAGAGGCGATGGAATCCGCGACGAAAGCGGTTTTGGCGAGTAAAGCGGATTTAGGGATTGTTTTCGATACCGACGTCGATCGATCTGCGGTGATTGATTCGTTCGGGAAGGAAATCAACCGGAATAAGTTGATTGCGGTGTTATCGCACATCGCTTTGCAAAAAGAACCGGGAAGCACGATTGTGACGGATTCAGTCACCTCTTCCGGGTTGAAAACATTCATCGAAAGTAAAGCCGGGATACACTTGCGGTACATGCGAGGGTATAAAAACGTAATCAACAAAGGCATCGAGTTGAATTCGAAAGGTATCAACGCGCCTTTAATGATTGAAACTTCCGGCCACGGCGCGATGAAAGAAAACTACAACTTGGACGACGGCGCGTATTTAGCGGTGAAGATAATCATCGAGGCGGTGAAGAGGAAGAATGCAGGCGGTGGTGGTATTGGCGAGATTTTAGAGAGTTTGAAAGAACCGTTGGAGTCCTCGGAGGTTCGATTGAAAATAGCAAACCCAGAGTTTAAAAAAGTTGGTTCAGACGTCATCGAACAGTTTAAGCAAGCGATCGAAAGCGGGTATTTCGAACCGAATTTTGTCTGCGCGGAGGAAAACTTTGAAGGCATCCGAGCCGAAAGTGAAGGCAAAGGGTGGTTCCTCTTGCGTTCGTCGTTACACGACCCGGTGATGGTGTTGAACATTGAAAGCGACGAGGAAGGCGGCGTGAAAAAATACGCCGAGCAAATCGTGAAATGGTTCGAGGAGAAGAAGTTTGCAGACGTCGACGCGTCTGCCATTGCAACGATTTAAAGAAGTGCACGTTTGCATATACATTCTACACGTAGGTATAAGAGTACGAGCGCCGCGCGCGAAAGAAGCATAAATGTTGTTATATTCAACCATTTCAATTTTTTCTTAAAATCAAGACAAGGATTTTATTATAACAAACTATGAATACTTTCCCTAATACTACTGCTTTTAACCAATGGTATCATCGAAAATGTAAAACCGAATGATAATGTTTACCCGCCTCTACCGAACGCCGGTCTCTCCGAGCGGTAGCCTTCGCGGTCCCCGCCTCGGCCGCCGCCTCGGCCGCCGAAGCCGCCGCGGCCGCCGCCGCCGCGGCCGGCGTCGGCGCCCGGTCTTTCCCCAGCCGGTCTCGCGGACTTCTTCAACGTGTCCGGAACGACATCCGGCCCTAAGTTCAAGTACTCTCTCAAGTACTCGATGCCTTCGTTGGTCAAGTAATAGTAATAGTATTGCCACGAGAAGATTTCCTTGACGTACTCTTTACTCTTGAACGATTGCATGAGCTTGATGACTTGCAAATTCGGCACCGGAATGTCCGGGTGTTGCGGCAAAGAGTAATCTTTCTTCGCGTAGACGACGCCCTCTGTTTATTATTAATATCGTTATCATCGCAGAAAGAGATTAAGAGAACGATTGTTGCAAAAGTCAGCACACATCAAAGAGAAGAAGAGAGTTATAAAAGGTTTGGAATTCTGATCTCATCCATTTTAGGGCCAAAGATGATGATGATGATAGAGAGAACAAATCGCATACTATATATATTAACTTTAAAGAGGAACTTGTACACCTCGTTTCTGTTCGCTTTGGAAATTAACATAATTCAATTTATTTACTACGTTTTTGTTCAACAAGACTTTAGTTCTTCCTTATTAAAGTAGTATAAAGTCTCTATGCCTTTGAGCAACGAAGGCTGGCGTTTTGTTTGTGAAGATGAAAAGAGAGGCGAGAGAGAAGAAAGAGAAAAAAACAAAAAAACTTGATTTACGAAAACGAGTGAAAAAAAGCAAAAAATAACCCTAAATTATAAGGAAAAAAAAATCAAAAAGTTGGAAAATTCAGCACAAAGAGCAGCTCTGGAGCGAAAGAGAGATTACATGATGGACGACGGGGCGTTCGAGGACGAGGAGGAGAATTTCGACGACGTAAACGACAGATACGTACCACAAATCCAACGGACGTTATCAAAACTTCGCTCGCGACGAGATTCCGCGCGAGAAAACAAGCACGGGTTGAGATCTTCCGCGTTATTTTTCGCGGAAAATTGTTGCGTCATGAGCGGCGCGTTCGTCGAGTTCGTCGTGAAGACGAACGAGAGGAAGAAGAAGATGTGCGACGAAGAAACGCACGATTTTGCGACGACGACGACGTTCGAAGCGGAAAAGAAATCGGACGTGTACGCGTTCGCGTCCATTCTCCACGAGGACGGGCAACACGCGCGAGCGATGGAAGTCATGAAGAAGAAGAAAGGAGAAAGAGGAGGAAACAAAGAAGAGGAAAACTATTTAGAGGAGTTCGGAGAGATGAGCGTGTTAGCCAGTCGGTGCTTGTATAAATCGAGGAAGTTTGAGGAGTGCTTGAAAATGTGCGAGTTGGACGGTTTGGTGGATTTCGGAGGTCAGTCGTCGAATCACGCGTTTACCGGGGACGTGGTCGGGGCGAATCACGTCGGGACGCCCTCGGTGTATAATAATAACAACAGTGGTATTACTCCCGGAGACGACGAGGATGGTAGAGATTTAGTGGCGATGAAACAGGACGACGGACTGGACCAGTTAAGAGCTATATCGGCACACGTTCGTGGGAAGGTGCACGACCAGTTGGACGCTCGAAACGCGAGCGCGAGATGGTTCCAAATCTCTCTGATCTTAGATCCGATGTTGTACGATAGTTACGAAGCGTTGACGAAATCGCACGCGCTGCCGATGAAGAAAGAGAAAGAGGTGGTGCAGAGTTTGCGATTCGAGGAAGGGGACGAGTGGATGCGAGCGATGTACGACGCGATTGCGGGACGGTTCGAAGAGGACGATTTTGGCGCGGCGTTGAGAGATTCGACGAACACTTTTTCTACGAGAGGAGGAGGAGGAGGAGGAGGAGGAAGAAGAGGAGATAGGCTCAGAAGCGCAGCGACGCCGCCAGTGAAAGGAAGTCCGGCAAAGACGCTTTCGCCGTCCAGGAGGAGCCCGAGGAAGAAGACGCAGACGCAATCGCAACAACACAATCAATCGACGCCGGTCTCGGGAGTAACGACGGGGACGACGACGTCCTTTTCCTCTCCAGAGCTTGAAATCTTGCGTGACGCGCCTTTTCTGCGTGCGAAACGCGCCGAATGGCTTTACAACAGAGGAGAAACGCGCAAGTGTTTCGAAGAGATGCAAAGAATAGCCGCTAAATCGTCCGCGCCGTCGAGATTCGACGTGGAATCGTTGCCGGCGTACCTCGCCTCGGCGGTGGATTTGAAGAAATCGAACGATTTGTACAAGATTGCGCACGATTTAACCGCTTTGTATCCCAAACACGCGATTTCTTGGTACGCGGTCGGATGTTATTACCTCGTCGCGAAGCGATTCGATGACGCGAGACGGTATTTTGGGAAATCGACGGTTGCAGACCAAGCGTTCGCGCCGGCGTGGATCGCGTTCGGCCACGCTTTCGCCATGCAAGACGAATCCGACCAAGCCGTCGCGGCGTATCGAACTGCCTCGAGATTGTTTCCAGGTATGCACGTTCCTGTTTTGTGTGCCGGGATGGAATACAGTCGCGGTTCGAACAACGCTTCCTTTGCGCGAAGCTTCTTCGAAAAAGCGGCGGAATTGAATCCGACGGACGCTTTGGTCCAAAACGAGTTGGGCGTTTCCGCGTACAAACGAAAAGAATATTTAGAAGCCGAACAGTTTTTGAGAGACGCGCTGTGGCTAGCCACTGGAGGAGGATCTAGCACGAGTATTAGCACGAGTCCGTCGCCGCAACATGCCATGGTCAAATCGGAAGAACACGACGTCGTCGCGTTAGCCTCTCGATTGAGCTCGCAAAAGTTGGAGCGTTGGGAGCCGTGCGTCGTGAATCTAGCGCATTGTTTGCGAAAACTGAAGCGATTCGAAGAATCCATCGCGTGTTACGAACAAGCCATCGCGTTGCGGCCGAATATCTCGTCCACACACAGCGCGCTAGGTTTCGCGTACCAAATGAAAGCGAATTTTCTGGACGTGACGAGTTTAGAAAACGCGGTGGCGAGTTACCACAAAGCGCTGGGTTTAAACCCATTGTGCGAGTTCTCTCAAGAAATGTTAGAGTTGTGTTTGATCGATATCGCTGCGGTAAAATTACCTCGATACGTGCCGCACGATGAGTACGACGATAACCCGATCGATTTGAGAGATTTGAATAACGTGGAAGGAGGATTCGAAATGTACGATCAAGACGAGGACGACGAGGAGATGGAGGAATAAACAAAAGAGAAGTATTTTGGGTCCCCGCAGTAGTAGCATTTCAAAGAAAAACGAGTAGTAGGTGTATTATTAGTATCTGGGTACCTCCAGTCCAGTACATTGGTACCTACGGTACCTACCTTGGTTAGTATTAATTCTCTCTCTCTCTCTCTTTCACACACACACACGTTTATCATACTCAGTCCTCGCTCGTCACAAATCACAAGAGAAGTCGTTTAAAATTATAAGATGTTTTCAATCCACATTCTTTTCAGCAACGGTGCCATGACTAAAGCGATGACGCTCATCAACTTGATCAAGATATTTAAACTCGGCCCGCTGGTATCTTTGAACGGGTCACCAACCATATCGCCAACTACCGCCGCTTTATGGCACTCCGAGCCTTTCCCGCCGTGCGCGCCCGCCTCGACGTACTTTTTGCAGTTGTCCCACGCGCCGCCGGCGTTGGCCATCATAATCGCCATCGTCGATCCAGAGACGATACTTCCCGTCAAAACGCCCGCCAACGCTTCCGGTCCCATAAAAACACCAACCAAAATTGGCACAATCACCGCCATCACGCCCGGAGCGACCATTTCTTTCAAACTCGCTCTCGTCGCGATGTCGACGCACGCGGCGTAATCCGGTTTCACCAAACCTTCCAAGATGCCGTTGCGGAACTGTCTTCGAACTTCTTCGATGATCGACCCCGCGGATCGACCGACCGCTAACATGGTAAACCCAGAAAATACGAACGGCAAGACCCCGCCGATTAACAAACCTGGCATGACTTTCGCGTTGGCGATGATATCGACGGACAAATCCGTGCCTTTCACCGAAACGGCTTTTTGAAATGCCGTCAACAACGCCAAAGAGGTCAACACCGCGGATCCAATGGCAAATCCTTTACCAGTTGCCGCGGTGGTGTTTCCTAAACCATCTAAAGCGTCCGTTCGGTCTCTGATTTCAGGCGGCATCTCCGCCATTTCCGCGATGCCGCCGGCGTTATCCGCCACCGGTCCGTACGCGTCCGTGGCTAACGTGATGCCCAACGTGGACAACATCCCAACCGCGGCAATCGCGACGCCAAACACACCCGTCAAGGACATAGAAACAACAATCGCTATCACAATAATCACAATCGGCGGCGCCGTGGAAAACATACCGACGGCCAAACCTTGAATCAAAACCGTCGCAGGCCCTGTCTCCGCCGCTGCGGCGATACTTCTCGTCGGCCAAAACGCGTGCGACGTGGAATACTCCGTCGCAGCGCCAATCAAAACACCCGACAACAACCCAGTGAAAACGGTAAAATAGACTTTCAAAGGCGTCGCGATCCCAATCGCCGGAATCACGAACCCGCAGAACATCAACACGCACAAACTCGCGGAAATCGTTCCGTTGCGCATCGCCGTCAATAACTGCTCTTGGCTCGCGCCTTCTTGCGTTCTCACGAACAACGTACCAATAATCGCGCAGAAAATGCCCCCACCGGCGATATAAAACGGCAACGCTACCCCTCGTTGGCCGTGAATTTCTAACCCTAACGTTGCCGCGGCGATGATCGACCCGACGTACGACTCGAACAGATCCGCGCCCATACCGGCGACGTCCCCGACGTTATCCCCGACGTTATCCGCAATCGTCGCCGGGTTTCTGGGATCGTCTTCCGGAATCCCCGCTTCCACTTTACCAACTAAATCCGCACCAACGTCGGCGGCTTTCGTATAAATCCCCCCGCCGACTCTCGCGAACAGCGCGATTGAACTCGCGCCAAACCCAAACCCAGCCAAAGTCGTCAACGCCTCTTGCGCGCTATTCTGCGTGTATTCGAAGAAAATAAACGCCACAGCTAACCCCAAAATACCAAAAGAGACCACTAACATCCCCATAACCGTCCCGGTGTTAAACGCCACCCGCAACGCCGGGTCCAATCCGTGCACCGCCGCCGCCGCCGTTCTCACGTTCCCTCGAACCGCGATGCTCATCCCCATCCACCCCGTCGCCGCGCTCAACCCAGCTCCAAAAACAAAGCACACTCCCGTGCTAAACGAAATCCCCACCGAGACGAACAAAAACGTCACCGCACAAAAAACCGACAGCCATTTATACTCCGTCGCGAGAAACGCTCTCGATCCTTCCTGAATAGCCGAAGCGATCTCTTGCATTCGTGCGTTCCCAGCCGGTTGCGCGAGCACAGACTTCGCCAACTGAATCGCATACACCAAAGCGCAAATACCAGCGAATGCACTGAAAGTGCACGCCCACGCCGCGACGTTCTCTTGCGGCATTAAATTAAAACTCCCACTACTTATAGTACTCTCTTCTTCTTCTTTCGAGCGCATGGAGACGATTTGCGCGATGGTCACGATTCCCCAAATCACGCACAAACCGGTCAACCCGCCTCGGCCGGAGAGTTGCGTCACTTCTTTGCTTATCGTTTCCAAGGCGTTGCCTTTGCCGATCACGCCGGAGTTTGACGCCACCATCACCATTTTTTTTAAGTCTTTGTTGTCTTGTGTGGTGTGTGTGCTTGAGAGTTTTTGTTATATCAGATAATAAAGAAGATTATGCTGAGAGTTCGAAAAAAGGAGCGTTTTAGGCCGCAAATTGACAGAAAAAGCACAAAATATCCAACTCTTCCTTCTTCACATGTTTTGCTGCTTTTACGCATGCTGCTCTTTTCACCGTTTTGTTTGTTTTTTTACAACTACGAGCAGTTTTTACAGTTTTTGCTTGTCTCTCTCTTTCTGCAAAAAAAACGCGCTTCAAATTTCTCACCCTTGTTGCACCACATCACATCACACTACAAAGAGAAAGCAACAAAAACAATATGCCTCCTCCCAGGCGGCAAAAAGTGGCGACCACAATCAACACGGACACTCAGGCGACGCACACGAAGTTCGCGTCGCCTGAATCGACGCCTAAAGCGAGGAGGAAAAAGAAAAATGATGATGATGATGATGAGACGCCGGAGCCACCAGGAGGGGGGGATTCTGTTGTTGATGATGATGATAGTAATGACGACGTGGAAATGATGACGATGAAAGAGACGGAAGAAGCGGACCAAGAGGAGGAGAAGAGGAAAGAGGGAGAGACAGTAACGTCGTCGTCGTCGAAATTTGGTCATCATCATCGTCCGGAAAAAGCAGCAGAGAACAACAACAACAACAACGACGACGACGAAAACGACAACGTTCAAATCCACGCGCGTTTGATGGAAATGTTAAAACATTACGTGAAAATAGGCCAAGCATCGGGCGTTCCGGGGAAAGACGTTCCGGTGGGTTTAATCGCGAAAGCGTTCGTGAGTTTAGGGAAAGCGATTGGTAACGAGGAGAGCGACGATGTCGTCCTCGACCGTCGGAAAATTTTAGACCGAGAGATGGCGAAGTACGAGCAAGACGTGGTGCGGAAGTTGAAACACGCGGAACGAGCGGCAGAGAGAGAAGGCGCGACGTACGAAAAAGAGTTGGCGCGTTTAGAGAAGAAGTTCATGGAGACGGAAGAGGAGGTGAAAAGGTTGAAATCAGAGGTGAAAGCGTTGAGAGAGGATGGGAAATCGGAAGTTCGTAGAGAAAAATTGAGAGCGGAGATTGGCGAATTGCCGGAGAAGAAAGTCTCGGAGCGGACCTTGAAAGCGCTGGAAGAGGAAATCGCCCTGTTAGAAAAAGAAAACCTAGACGAGGAAAAAGAAACGAACGAAGCGCTTGCGGCTTTAGAAACCGCGCTCGCGAGCATCACGAAACTCCCCGGAGAAATCGAAGACGTCGTCGTCGTCGAAGCCGTGGTCGAGAATACGAATAAAAACGCCAACAATACTCACCAAAGCGGTTTTGCCGGGACGACGACGATTCAGACGACGAGAGAAGAGCAAGAACAAAAAGAAGACGCGCCGATGCTCATCCAAGACGCCGCCGAGGACGGCGAGATTGTATAATAAGGGCAACAAAGAGAGAAAGAGAGAGAGAGTACCTATAGGAATAGCAGCAAGTGTAGATTTATTAGAACGCGACGTGCTTAAAAAAAAGAAAAAAATCTGTTTTTCCCTCTTCTGCTCGTTTTCAATACTCTCAAAGCCTTTTTCGTTGCGGATTGAAAGTGAGGAAGGAAATTGATGGCTGTCATTCACTCCTGAGGAGTGGGAGATGGTTTTTTGGCTTCTACGAGAAATTATAGGATTAAAAACGAAAAGAATATCCAATCGTCACTCACACGTGCTGCGCGCTTTAGTTGTTTCTTCCCTACATACGCACGCATACACACACGCAAGAAACGAGAGACGAGGGAGTACTAACCTCGGTTGTGTCACAAAAGTCGTTCTCTTCTTTTTATTTTTTTAAAAGAAGAACCTCTCTTTGGGTGGGTTTTGATGCCATTGCAAGGAGGCGAAAACTCTTCTTCTTTAGTCTTGGAAGAAATCATGGGGTCTTTACTCATCATTACTCCGGCGATTTTCGGCTTAATCTTTGCGTTTTTTATGTACAAGAAGATCAACAGGATACAGTTGTACAGAGCGACGCGAGGGCAGGACGACGATGACTTGTTGATGCGACGAATGGAATCAGTCGGGGATGAACTCGAATCCGGTGCGAATGGCGGGGATCAATATCGCAAGTTGAGGCAGATTTACCGGGATATTCAAGAAGGGGCGAAAGCGTTTTTGGCCGCTGAATATCGCATGTGCGTGTACTTCTTAGCCGCTATGGGCGTGTTCATTTCCATTTTTGTCTCCAGAACGGACGATGGATGGGACTTCAAAGTTGGCTCCCTCACGGCGTTCGCGTTTGTGGTCGGCGGCGTCACGAGTATGGTTTCCGGCTATATCGGCATGATGATCGCGGTCTTTTCCAACGCTCGATGCACGATGTGTGCGGCGAAAGATAACAACAGCGAAGCGTGGAAAGAATCGTTCAACTGCGCCTTTAGAGGTGGGGCAGTTATGGGTTTCGCGTTATCCGGTTTGGGATTGTTGGTGATGTACTTCATCATGATTTGCTACTCCGGCGCGTTTAGCATTCAAGGCGGCGAAGCGGTCAAACTCTTCGAGTGCATCGCCGGTTTCGGTTTGGGTGGATCATCCATTGCCATGTTCGGAAGAGTTGGCGGTGGGATTTACACCAAAGCTGCGGATGTTGGCGCAGATTTAGCCGGGAAAGTTGTCGCTGGTATCCCCGAGGACGATCCCAGAAATCCGGCGACGATTGCCGATAATGTTGGCGATAACGTCGGTGACGTTGCCGGTATGGGTTCTGATTTGTTTGGTTCTTTCGCTGAAGCGACGTGCGCTGCTTTAGTCATCGGCGCAGAATCTGTGGATTTAGTTTCCGCTGGTTGGGATACGTTGATGTTTCCGTTGTACATCTCGTCCATCGGCATCTTGGCGTGCGCCGCGGTGTCTTTTATCGCTACGGATTTAGACCCGGTCAGAAACGAAGCGAGCGTTGAACAAGTGTTGAAGAAACAGTTGACATTTTCCACGCTTGCGATGACGATTTGCATGTACCCGTTGTGCCGCATCTTCATGCCGCAAGAATTTTACTTGGGCGGTAGAACCTTTGCCGTGGCGTGCGTGGATGGCGTCGTCTCCTCCAAGTGCGTCACGAATGGTCCGCACGCCGCGTTTGCGTGCATCGCTGCCGGTCTTTGGGGTGGTTTGATAATTGGCTTTGTCACTGAATACTACACGTCGCACTCGTACGCTCCGGTGAGAGAAGTCGCGAGATCGACGGAAACCGGCGCCGCGACGAACATCATCTACGGCTTAGCGTTGGGTTATAAATCGTGCGTGATTCCAATCACCATGCTTGCGTTCTGCGTATTCATCGCCTTTTCTATGGCAGACATGTTTGGCGTCGCTTTGTGCGCGTTGGGTATGTTAGGTACGTTGCCAACCTGCTTGGCGATTGACGTGTACGGTCCGATTTGTGACAACGCCGGTGGCATCGCCGAAATGGCGGAACTTCCGGAATCGGTCAGGGACAAGACAGACGCGTTAGATGCGGCCGGTAACACGACCGCAGCGATCGGTAAGGGGTTCGCAATTGGCTCCGCGGCGTTGGTATCGTTGGCTTTGACGGCGGCGTTCGTCACGCGATCGAAAGTTCTCGAAAACGGCGTCAACATGCTCAACCCGGTGGTCTTTGCGTTCTTGCTCATCGGAAGTATGCTTCCGTATTGGTTCTCTGCGATGACCATGAAGTCGGTCGGTGTTGCTGCCATGGAGATGGTGAAGGAAGTCAAGAGACAGTTCGATACCATCCCGGGTTTACTCGAAGGTACCCCAGGTCACGCGCCGCCGGATCACGCCAGATGCATCAAAATCTCCACGGACGCGAGTTTAAGAGAAATGATTCCGCCGGCATGCCTCGTCATGGCCGCGCCGATCATCACGGGCACCTTGTTTGGCGTCGAAGCCGTCGTCGGTTTACTCGCCGGTGGGTTAGCATCCGGCGTGCAGCTCGCCATATCCGCCTCGAACACGGGCGGTGCCTGGGATAACGCCAAGAAGTACGTCGAAAAGGGTGGCTTGTACATTGACGTGCCGAAGCGTTCGCGCGCGAGAGACGATCCAGAGGACGGACCGTTTACGGGAGAGATTTTAAGAAACATGGACGGGTCCATGATTATGATTTCGGAGAGACAGAAGAAAGGGTCGGAGTGCCATAAAGCCGCGGTTGTTGGTGATACCGTCGGCGATCCGTTGAAGGATACCAGCGGACCGGCGTTGAATATTTTGATGAAATTGATGGCGATTTTGAGTCTAGTGTTTTGCGACTTTTTCATGTCCATCAACAACGGCACTGGATGGTTTGCGATCCCGAGAGCGACGATTGGAGCCGCCTCGAGTTTCTAATTGAAAAAGAACGAGAATAATAAGAAAGAGGATATTAATATAAATTAAAGTGAACTACAGAATATATATTCAACAACGCATTGATCGCTCTATTTCAATTCGATATCTTCTCCTGAAATTTTAAACTCATCCGGTCGCATTTTCACAAAGTCCTTGAACTTCATCGCTATCGACTGCGGCTTTTTCACCTTCCCAGCCAAGGCGGCCATCTTTGTCTTCCCGTGCGCTTTCAGGTACTTGATCAAATCGATGGTGTATTGTTCGGCGTTTTTCTTCGTCGCAGTTTCTGGCGTTTTCTCTTCTTTCTTCTGTTTTGGTTTATCTTCCTCCTCTTCCAAAGATGAAGAAGACGAGCTGCCGCTGCTGCTGCTACTACTACTACTAGAAGACTCATCTTCTTCTTCTGATGATGATGATGATGACTCGTCCGAAGATGCTTCTCTCTTTGGTTTTTCTAAGATTTCCTTTCGCGTAGAAGCCGGCGATTTCACTTTTTTCTGGCTGGTACCCTTGACTGGCTCTTCTGATTCCGACTCAGATGATTCGTCTTCGCTGTCGGATTCAGATTCTGATTCGCTCTTCTCATCTGCTTTTCTCTCTTTTGTTGCCGTGCTTCCTGGAGTCGCCGCTGGTTTCTTCGCCGTGCCTTGAATATCTTCTTCTTCTTCTTCCGATTCCGATTCCGACGAAACCGGATCAGCAAACTCTTTCTTGAGCTGCGTCTGGATTTTCTTCTTGAGCTCCTCGTCTCCTTCCTCCTCGTCGTCGGATTCAGATTTAGATTCTGATGATGAGGAGGAAGAAGAAGAAGAAGAAGAAGAATCTTCATCTTCATCTTCATTGTCATCACTATCACTATCACTAGATTCTGAAGCGGATTCTCGAAGCATTTCTTCCTCCATAACTTTCGCCAACGCCTCGTCGAACATTCTTTCTTCTTCCGAATCGCTTTGAAAGAGCTCGGCGTCTTTAGGCAAATTCTTCGGATCGAAGCGCTTGTCGTATTCGTACTCTCCTTCTGATGATTCCGATGATTCTTCTTCTCTTTCTTCTTCGCTTTCATCGGACGACGACGACTCCTCGTCTTCGTCGTCGTCATCGTCTTTCTCATCATCATCATCATCATCATCATCACTTCCTTTGTCTCCGTGCTCCAAAACGGCTTCCTCCGTTAACTTTGCAATCTCATCGTCGCTCATTTCCACGAAATCCTCCTCTCCATCGCTTAAATCCTCGTCCGTCTCTTCGTCTTCGCTCGCGAAATCCGCGTCCTCTTCCTCGCTATCGCTCGACGACGTATCCATCATCGCTCTCTCCGCCGCCATATCTTCAAACAACTCGTCCTCCATCTCCTCGTCTTCGTACTCCTCCATCTCTTTCTCGAGATTGTTCGCTCTCACTCGCCCGTCCATTCTCCACCCGGTCACGTGCGCGTCCACGTTCCCGCTGTTCTTCATTATAAACGTATCCGAGAGCACGACGTCCAACGAAAACTGTTCCGTTTTCCCTCTTCGTAACGTCGCCAGGAAAATCTCCTTCGCGCCGTTCACGCCGACGTCTTCCACGACTGAAAGAATCGCTTTTTGTTGTTTCTCCTCCTCATCGGTAGTACTACTGCTCCCTAACGCGACGAGCGATACACTCACGTGTTCCTCGTCGTCCTCGTCGATGTCCACCCGGACCGATTGTCCGGCTTTGATGATGGTGCCCCAGAATTCGAGCTGTTCCGATGATGTCGCCATTTTATTAGAGATTAGAGTTGTTGTTGTCGTTGTTTTTCTCTCTCGGCAGATCAGATCGTCGTCGTCGTTGCGGGAGAAAACACAAAGAAACTAGCGTTTTATTACTCTCTCGCTTTCTCTCCTTCTCTCTGCTCTGTTTGTTTTAGCTTCTTTCGATGAAGACTCTACTCTATAAAGATTATAAAGAATTTGATGATTTTTGACGGCGGAAAGACAGAAAGAGGGACACTCGTACATTTTTCAATCTCGAGCGGAGGAAACAAAAATGCACCAGACACACAAAAATGCACCAGAGAGAGAGCAACCACGAACAAAAAAAAACAAAAAAAAAGCTGCTTCTGCGAACAAAAATCTC
>Ga0114997_10001057_pt1 | contig 22901 bp, 33 predicted proteins | sample ArcticOcean_MG_C_2_FD_87045 | JGI IMG/M metagenome (GOLD analysis project Ga0114997, IMG submission 87045) | Marine microbial communities from western Arctic Ocean - ArcticOcean_MG_CB4_136 | ecosystem: Environmental > Aquatic > Marine > Oceanic | place: Arctic Ocean: Canada Basin | collected...
ACCTGCAACAGTATTATCATTTAAATGAATATGAGAAATTTCAACATCAGGATTTGATCCCATTTCTAATTTATTTACTGCAAATCCATGATTTTGAGATGTAATTTCACCTTTTTTCGTTACTAGATTTAAAACAGGATGATTTATTCCACGATGTCCGTTAAACATTTTATATGTAGAAATTCCATTTGCTAAAGCAATAATCTGATGACCTAAACATATTCCAAAAAGCGGAATATTCTTCTTTATTACTTCTTTAGCTAGATTTTGAGCCTCGATTAAAGGCTTTGGATCTCCAGGGCCATTAGAAATGAAGTATCCATCTGGCGACCAATTATTTATATCTTCAAATGACGAATTAAAAGGGAAAATTTGCAGATATACTCCTCGACTTGAAATATTATCTAATATACTTTTTTTGACACCTAAATCTAAAACAGCAATCTTTAGTTTTGATTCTGGATCTCCATAAAAATAATTATTTTTTGTTGACACTTTAGATGCTAATTCTAAGCCATCCATGATAGGGAAGTCTTTCAGTTTAATTTTAAGAGAATCTATATCGTTGATTTCAGTAGAAATAACGGCATTCATTGCTCCATTATCTCTAATATAATTAACCAAAGCTCTTGTATCAACATCAGAAATTACAATTAAATTTTGATTAGATAAATAGGATTCAAGAGAATCTGAAGCAATGGTTCTTGAGAAATTAAAACTAAAATTTTTACAAACTAAACCAGAAATCTTAACTCCTTTAGACTGATCATCTTCATCAATAGTTCCATAGTTTCCAATGTGAGCAGTTGTAGTTACCATTATTTGTCCGAAATATGATGGATCAGTAAAAATTTCTTGGTACCCAGTCATTCCAGTGTTAAAGCAAATCTCTCCATAAGAACTGCCTTCAACGCCAATAGACCTTCCATGAAAAATAGTTCCATCCGCAAGTAAAATAATAGCTTTATTACGTTTTTGGTACTTCATTAAAAAATATATTTTTACAAATTAACATAAAAAAAAGGATAAACAACAAGTGAATATCCTTTGATATTATTAGTAATTATTAACAAAAAAATTAGCTGTTTTTATTATTTAACTTGTGTTTGTCAAGTACCGACTCTTTTTCTTCTACTGGATTAACATCAGTTAATCCAATTTCTAAATCGTTACCAGATACAATTTTATTTTCTGAATTTTTTTTTGATCTACTTCTTCTAGTATTTTTATTTTTAGCTTCCTTAACTTCAGAGGCATTGTACACTTCATTAAAGTCAACAAATTCTATTAACGCCATATCAGCATTATCACCCAATCGATTTCCTAGTTTGATAATTCTAGTATATCCGCCAGGGCGACTACCAATCTTAGGAGAGACAACTCTAAATAGATCAGATACAGCATATTTATTTCTTAACACTTTAAAAGTCAATCTTCTATTATGGGTTGAGTCTTCTTTGGACTTGGTAATTAATGGCTCTATAAACTGTTTTAAAGCTTTAGCTTTAGCTACAGTTGTATTGATTCTCTTATGTTCAATTAAAGAACATGCCATATTAGAAAGCATCGACTTCCGATGCGCAGTCTTTCTACCCAAATGGGATACTTTTTTTCCGTGTCTCATTTATTAAAATTATAAGTAAATTAATCTTTATCTAACTTGTATTTAGCTAAATCCATACCAAAAGAAAGACCTTTAAGAATAACTAGTTCTTCCAATTCAGTTAAAGATTTTTTTCCAAAATTTCTAAATTTCATTAAATCATTTTTATTATAAGAAACTAAATCTCCTAAAGTTTCAACTTCTGCAGCTTTTAAACAATTTAAAGCTCTTACAGATAGGTCCATGTCAATAAGTTTTGTTTTTAATAATTGCCTCATGTGAAGAGATTCTTCATCATATGACTCTGTTTGAGCAATTTCATCCGCTTCCAAAGTAATTCTCTCATCTGAAAATAATAAAAAATGATGAATTAATGTTTTTGCTGCCTCAGTAAGAGCATCTTTAGGATGAATAGATCCATCAGTGATAATTTCAAAAACTAATTTTTCGTAATCAGTCTTCTGTTCCACTCTATGATTTTCAATACTAAACTTGACGTTTTTAACAGGAGTGAAAATAGAATCTATGGCGATTACTCCAAGTTCTGAATTTAATCTTTTATTATCTTCAGCAGGAACATACCCTCTACCTTTTTCAATAGTCAGCTCCATGCTTAATTGGACACTTTTTTCTAAATTACATATTACTAATTCGGGATTTAAAACTTGAAAACCTGAAATATATTTTTGAAAATCTGCAGCTTTAAGCTCTTCTTGTCCACCTATAGAAAGAGTTATTTTTTCATTATCTAAATCTTCAATTTGCCTTTTAAATCTAACTTGTTTAAGATTTAATATTATTTCTGTGACATCTTCAACTATACCTGGTATAGTTGAAAATTCATGATCTATATTGTCTATTTTTATAGAAGTAATTGCAAATCCTTCTAAAGCAGATAAAAGCACTCTTCTTAGTGCGTTACCTACCGTCAATCCATAACCCGGTTCAAGGGGTCTAAATTCGAATTTACCTTCGAAATCAGAAGAATCGATCATTATAACTTTATCTGGTTTTTGAAAATTAAGTATTGCCATAATTGTGCTTGAGTTTTTGCTTATTTAGAATATAATTCAACGATTAGTTGTTCTTTAATGTTTTCTGGTATTTGTTGTCTTTCAGGTGTTTTAATGAAAGTTCCTTCAAGTTTAGATTCATTCCAAGACAACCATTCATAAACCGAGGAGTTTTTATTTAAAGAGTGAGCTATAGCTTCAAGTGATTTTGATTTTTCACGTACACCTATAACATCTCCTTCTTTAATTAAATGGGAAGATATGTTAACTAGCTTCCCATTTAAAGTGATATGACGATGGGACACTAGTTGACGAGCGCCACTTCTTGTAGGGGCTATTCCTAGACGATAAACTACATTGTCTAAACGAGATTCACAAAACTGAAGTAAAACCTCTCCAGTAACACCCTTATTTCTACTTGATTTTTGAAATAATATTCGAAATTGTTTTTCAAGTATTCCGTAAGTATATTTCGCTTTCTGCTTTTCCATTAACTGAATAGCGTATTCTGACTTTTTACCTCTTCTTCTGGTATTCCCATGTTGACCAGGAGGATAATTTCTTTTTTCTAAAGATTTATCTTCTCCAAAAATGGGTTCACCAAATTTCCTGGCTATTTTTGTTTTAGGACCGGTATATCTTGCCATATTTTATGTTTTATTAACTTAGGTTAAGTCATGAATTAAGGTCTTTTTCCTTCGACAACAATAAACCTAATATTTGTTTTAAATTAAACTCTTCTTCTTTTTGGTGGTCTACATCCGTTATGCGGCAATGGAGTAATGTCTACTATTTCAGTAACTTCAATACCTATATTATGAAGGGTTCTTATCGCAGACTCCCTTCCATTCCCTGGACCCTTAACAAACACTTTAACCTTTTTTAAGCCTAAATCCTGAGCAACTTTCGCAGCATCTTCAGCTGCAGTTTGAGCCGCATAGGGTGTGTTTTTTTTAGAGCCACGAAATCCCATTTTACCAGCAGAAGACCATGAAATGACATCTCCTTTTAGATTAGTTAGCGAAATTATGATGTTATTGAAAGATGCATTAATATGTGCCTCTCCATTGGATTCTACAATAACTTTACGTTTTTTACTTGCTACTTTAGCCATAGTTAAAATTATTTAGTTGCTTTTTTCTTATTAGCAACTGTTTTACGTTTGCCTTTTCTTGTCCGTGAATTATTTTTAGTATGCTGCCCCCTTAAAGGAAGACCAGATCTGTGTCGGATACCTCTATAACAACCAATATCCATTAATCTTTTAATATTAATCTGCACTTCAGATCTAAGTTCTCCTTCTATTTTAAAAGAACTTACTGCTTCTCTAATTCTTCCTGTTTCATCATCAGTCCAATCAGAAACCTTAGTGTCTTCATCAACTTTTGCTAATGATAAAATTTTCTTTGATCTACTTCTTCCTATACCAAAAATATAAGTTAAAGAGATTAATCCTCTTTTCTGTTTAGGAATATCTACTCCTGAAATTCTTGCCATAATTTATCCTTGTCTTTGTTTAAATCTAGGATTCTTTTTGTTTATAACATAAAGCCTCCTATTTCGTCTTACAATTTTGCAGTCAGCACTTCTTTTCTTCAATGATGTTCTTACTTTCATCTATTAATTATATTAAAATCTATAAGTGATCCTTGCCTTCGATAGGTCATAAGGACTCATTTCTAATTTTACTTTATCCCCTGGCAACAACTTAATATAATGTAATCGCATTTTACCAGATATATGAGCGGTTACAATGTGTCCGTTTTCAAGCTCAACTCTAAACATAGCATTTGAAAGTGCCTCAATTATAGTTCCTTCTTGTTCTATTGCCGCTTGTTTTGCCATTTTATATTGTTGATCTTCTTTTAGTTTCAGGTTTCATTAATCCATCATAATGTCTATTTAACAAATATGAATTTACTTGCTGTATTGTATCAATTGCTACACCAACCATTATTAATAGAGAAGTACCTCCATAAAAAAGAGCCCAACCTTGTTGCATTCCTATTAATTTAACTACAATAGCAGGAAAAACTGCTAAACCTGCCAGAAAAAGTGAGCCGGGAAATGTAATATGCGACATTACAGTGTCTAAAAAATCACTTGTTTCTTTCCCTGGTCTTACACCAGGAACAAATCCACCACTTCTTTTCAAATCATCAGACATTTTGTTAGTAGGGACTGTTATAGCTGTATAGAAAAAGGTAAATATTATAATTAAAATTGCAAATAGCAAATTATACCATAAACCAAAAATATCAGAAAAGCTTGCCTGCATCCATTGACCAAAATCGGAATCACCAAAAAGACTACCTAAAGAAGCTGGAACGAACATTATGGCTTGGGCAAAAATAATAGGCATAACTCCAGAAGCATTTAACTTTAAAGGGATATACTGACGAGATCCAAAAACATTTTTCTCATTAGTTCCAACAGATGATCTTCTTGCGTATTGAACCGGTATTTGACGAACAGCAAGCACTAATAAAATTGAAAGCAATATGATTATTACCCATAAAATTAATTCAATTAAAATAAGCATTGGACCGCCATTATTTTCAGATACTCTAGAAATAAATTCTTGAACAAAAGAGACTGGTAATGAAGCTATTATTCCTACCATAATTAAAAGAGAAATTCCATTTCCAATTCCTTTATCCGTTATTTTTTCACCTAGCCACATAGCGAAAACTGTTCCAGTAACTAATATAGTTATTGAAGAAACCATAAATAAAGGTCCTCTACCAATTATAAAGGCAGAATCTGGAACGCCTAAAGCACTTAAACCATATAAATATGCTGGTGCTTGAACAATACAAATAGCTATGGTTAACCAACGAGTAATTTGATTAATAGTCTTTCGCCCGCTTTCACCTTCTTTTTGTAATTTTTGAAGATAAGGAATTGCTATACCCATTAGTTGAACCACAATAGAAGCTGAAATATAAGGCATAATACCTAATGCAAAGATGGATGCATTTGCAAAAGCACCTCCAGTAAAAGCATTAAGGACGCCTAATAAACCACCACCTCCAGTTCTATTAGTCAACTCGGACAACTGAATAGAATCTATTCCTGGAAGGACTATTTGAGCGCCTAGACGATATACTAATAAAAATCCAAGAGTAAGAATAATACGATTACGTAATTCTTCAATCTTATAAATATTTAATATAGTGTCTATAAATTTTTTCATTCCTCTATGATACGATTACTTCTCCACCTGCTTTCTCTATAGAGAGTTTAGCGGTTTTTGAAAATTTATTAGCTTCAATTTTAATTGATGAGATTATTTGACCTCTTCCTAATATCTTGACCAAGTCGTTTTTGCCAACAATTCCAAGATCAATGTAGTTTTTAAAACTTACTTCATTTATAATTTTTTTATCATCAATTAACCCTTGAATGGTGTCTAAATTAATAGTAGCATACTCTTTACGATTAATATTTGTAAATCCAAATTTAGGAACACGACGTTGAAGCGGCATTTGCCCTCCCTCAAATCCAATTTTCTTTGAATAACCGGATCGAGATTTAGCACCATTATGACCTCGTGCTGAAGTACCCCCTTTTCCAGAACCTTCTCCGCGTCCAAGACGCTTAGCGTTTTTCTGAACTGATCCCGATGCAGGTTTTAAATCACTTAAATTCATCTTAATTTATATATTTTTATGCTTCCGATACAGAAACTAAATGTTCAACTTTTTTTATCATACCTAAAATATTTGGAGTATTTTCATGAATAACTTCTTTTCCAATACCACGAAGCCCAAGAGCTTCGAGAGTTCTCTTTTGTTTTTTTATTCTCTTAATACCACTCTTTATTTGTTTAACTTTTACTTTAGCCATAATAATTTATATTTAACCATTAAATACTTTTTCAATAGAAATACCTCTTTGATCAGCTATAACATGAGCACTTCTTAATTGAAGAAGCGCGTCAAAAGTAGCCTTAACAACATTATGAGGATTAGAGGAACCTTGAGACTTAGAAAGTACATTGTGAATTCCTACAGCATCAAGCACTGCCCTAACAGCTCCTCCTGCAATAACTCCAGTTCCGTCAGAAGCTGGTTTTAAAAACACCCTAGCTCCCCCAAATTTACCTTTTTGCTCATGAGGCAATGTCCCCTTTTGAATTGGTATTCTGATTAGATTTTTTTTAGCATCTTCAACGGCTTTAGCAATAGCCTCGGAGACCTCTTTTGATTTTCCAAGACCTTGGCCTACAACTCCATTTTCATCTCCAACTACAACTATTGCGGAAAATCCGAAAGCACGACCACCTTTAGTGACTTTAGTAACTCTTTGCACTCCAACTAATCTATCTTTGAGTTCTAAACCACCTGGCTTAACTAATTCAATATTTTTATAATTCTGATACATATTTAATTAAAATTTTAATCCAGCTTCTCTTGCTCCATCAGCTAGTTGTTTGACACGGCCATGATACAAATATCCACCTCTATCAAACTTAACAGCATTAATTCCCGCAGAAACAGCTTTATTTCCTAACAACTTTCCAACCTCTAATGCAATAGCACTTTTAGGAAGAGACTCTTTGTTTTTATACTCTCTTGATGAGGCTGAAATAATTGTATTTCCAGTTAAGTCATCTATTAATTGAGCATAAATCTCTTTATTACTTCTAAAAACCGATAAACGAGGAAATAATTTATTCCCTGAAACAGTTTTACGAATACGTCTTCGAATTCTTAATCTTCTGACTTCTTTAGTTAAACCCATATTTATTATAATTATGCTGATTTTCCAGCTTTTCTTCTTAATTGTTCGCCAACAAATTTTATCCCTTTTCCTTTATACGGCTCAGGCTTTCTAAATGATCTTATCTTAGACGCAACAAAGCCAAGTAATTGCTTATCTCTAGAGAATAATTTAACTAATGGGTTTTTGCCTTTTTCAGAAATAGCTTCTACTTTAACTTCTGAAGCAATATCAAGTAAAATATTATGAGAAAACCCTAAAGATAATTCTAACTTTTGCCCTTGATTACTTGCTCTATATCCAACACCAACTAATTCAAGCTCTTTAGTAAATCCATTTTCTACCCCTTCAATCATATTAGCTATTAAAGACCTAAATAAACCATGTTTAGATTTATTTTCCTTGGATTCAGAATCTCTTTTAACAGTTAAAATATTTTGATTAAGTTCAAATGAAACTCCCGAGTATTCTTGTTCAAGCTCTCCTAATTTACCCTTTACAATAACCTTTTCAGGTTGAATTATTACAGATACATCTGCAGGGATATTTATCGGATTATTACCTATTCTAGACATTACTTTATTTTAAATTAATAAACATAACACAATAATTCACCACCAACATTTTCTTTTTCAGCTTGTTTTCCAGTCATAAGACCTTTTGAAGTTGAAATAATAGATATTCCTAATCCATTAAGAATTCTGGGTACACCTTTAGGACCAGAATATTTTCTTAATCCAGGTGTGCTTATTCGCTGAATTTTTTTAATTACTGGGTCTTTAGATTTTAGATCATACTTTAAAGCAATTTTAATAGCCCCTTGACCATTATCTGATTCCTCAAATTTATAACTTAAAACATATCCCTGATCAAAAAGAATTTTAGTTATTTCCTTTTTGATTTTCGAAGCAGGAATAGCTACTACTTTATGACCAGCAGAGCTCGCATTTCTTATTCTCGTTAAAAAATCCGCAATTGGATCTGTATACATAATTTAATTATTTAATTACCAACTAGCTTTAGTTATTCCAGGAATCAATCCTTTATTAGCCATTTCCCTAAATGTCACTCTTGAAAGTCCAAATAGTCTGATATAGCCCTTTGGTCTTCCTGTTATTTTACATCGATTATGCATTCTTATCGGTGATGCATTTTTTGGGAGTTTTTGAAGAGCGGCATAGTCTCCTGCCTCTTTTAAAGCTTTTCTTTTAGAAGCATATTTTGCAACTGTTTTAGCTCTCTTCACCTCTCTTGCTTTCATTGATTCTTTTGCCATACTATTTCTTTTTAAAAGGAACTCCTAATTCGTTTAATAATGATTTAGCTTCTTTGTCAGTTTTAGCGGAAGTAACGAATGTTATATCCATACCTGAAATTTTATTTACTTTGTCAATGTCAATTTCAGGAAAAATTATTTGTTCTGTAATCCCAAGATTATAATTTCCTCTTCCATCAAAACCTGTTGCCTTTACTCCTTGAAAATCTCTAACTCTAGGAAGTGAAGCAGTAACTAGTCGATCAAGAAATTCATACATTCTCTCACCTCTCAGAGTAACCTTTGCTCCAATTGGCATTCCTTTTCTAAGCTTAAATGAAGCAACATCTTTTTTTGAAATAGTAGAAACGGCTTTTTGTCCAGTTATTTTAGTGAATTCATCAACGGCATAATCCACAAGTTTCTTGTCAGAAACAGCTAATCCTACTCCTCGACTAAGAACTATTTTTTCTAATTTTGGAGTCTGCATAATATTTTTATAACCAAACTCTTCTTTAAGGGAATTTATAATTCTCTCATTAAAATCTTTTTTCAATCTAGGTTGATAACTCATAACTAAATTAATTCATTTGTTTTTTTAGAAAATCTAACTTTTTGATCACCATCAGTTCTAAAACCAACTCGTGTGTTTTTACCATCTCCAGTTAAAAGAGATAGATTTGAGATCTGAATTGGCGATTCGAATTCTTTAATGCCGCCTTGAGGGTTTTGAGCACTTGGCTTAGCATGTTTCTTGACAAGATTAACGCCTTCAATAATAGCTTTGTTTTTATCTATAAGAATTTTCATAACATTGCCTTCTGAGCCTTTATGCTCTCCTGCAATAACTCTTATTTTATCTCCTTTTTTAATTTTCAACTTACTCATTATATTATATTAGTTACAGCACTTCAGGTGCTAATGAAACTATCTTCATAAACTGTTTATCTCTTAATTCACGACCAACCGGACCAAAAACACGAGTTCCTCTCATTTCTCCTGTTGGATTAAGTAGGACACAGGCATTATCATCAAAACGAATGTAAGAACCATCTGGACGACGAATTTCTTTTGTTGTTCTTACTACTACAGCTATTGAAACTTCACCTTTTTTAATATTACCAGATGGCGAAGCAGATTTTACTGTAACTACAATTTTATCTCCGATTGAAGCATACCGTCTTTTAGTTCCACCTAAAACTCTAATTGTAAGAACTTCTTTTGCCCCTGAATTATCTGCGACCTTTAATCTTGATTCTTGTTGTAACATGTTTACTTAACTTTTTCTATAATTTCTAATAATCTCCAACACTTTGACTTACTTAAAGGTCGCGTTTCCATAATTTTTACCGTATCTCCAATATTGCAATCATTTTTTTCGTCATGCGCAACATACTTCTTTGTTTTCAAAACAAACTTACCATACATAGGATGTTTTACTCGTTTTACCTCAGCAACAACAATTGTTTTAACCATCTTGTTGCTTGTTACAACTCCTATTCTTTCCTTTCTTAAATTTCTATTTTCCATGATTTATGATAAACTTTCATTTTCTTTCTCAGAAATTGCAGTAAGTATTCTAGCTACGTCTTTTCTAAGATATTTTATTTGTAATGGATTCTCTAAAGGTGAAATTGCATGACCCATTTTAAGTTCAGATAATTTATTTTTATTTTCCACCAACTTCTCTTTGAGTGCATCGATTGATAGGTTTTGAATTTCAGATTGTTTCATAATATTTTTTATTAAGCTTCAAAATCTCTAGCAATGATAAATTTAGTTTTTACTGGTAATTTTTGAGCGGCAAGCCTTAAAGCTTCTTTAGCAATTTCAAAAGTTACTCCAGAAATTTCAAAAAGAATTCTACCGGGCTTAACAACTGCAACAAAATACTCAGGAGCTCCTTTTCCTTTTCCCATTCTAACCTCTAGAGGTTTTTTCGTAATTGGCTTATCGGGAAAAATTTTAATCCATAATTGCCCCTGACGCTTCATATATCTAGTAGCGGCAATCCTAGCGGCTTCAATTTGTCTTGAAGTAAGAAATTTAGAATCTAATGACTTAATACCAAACATTCCATTAGAGAGTTGATTTCCTCTCTGAGATAAGCCTTTCATTCGACCTTTCTGTGCTTTTCGGAATTTTGTTCTTTTTGGTTGTAACATTTTACCTATAAATTATTTTTCAAATTATTTTCTACGTCTTTGTCTTGAATTATTATTCTTGGAAGCCGAATTCATTTTCTTAGACATCCCAACTAAAGGAGACAACTCTCTTTTTCCGTAAACCTCACCCTTCATAATCCATACTTTAATTCCTAATCGACCATAAGTAGAATGAGCTTCTACTAAAGCATAATCTATATCTGCTCTAAATGTTGATAATGGAATACGCCCTTCTTTATACAACTCAGATCTTGCCATTTCAGCGCCATTTAAACGCCCTGAAATCAACACCTTTATTCCTTCTGAATTCATACGCATAGCAGATGCAATAGCCATTTTAATCGCTCTTCTATATGAAATTCTACTTTCAATTTGCCTAGCGATACTTGCTCCTACAAGTCTTGCGTCAAGTTCAGGCCTTTTAATTTCAAAAATATTTATTTGAATTTCTTTTGAGGTTATTTTCTTTAATTCTTCTTTAAGTTTATCTACTTCTTGACCAGCTTTTCCAATAATAATTCCTGGACGAGCAGTAGTTATTGTTATTGTTATTATTTTAAGAGTCCTTTCTATAATAATGTTAGAGACGCTAGCTTTGATAAGTCTAGCATGTAAGTACTTTCGGATTTTATAATCTTCAGCTATTTTGTCTCCATAATCATTACCACCATACCAATTAGAGTCCCATCCTCTTATTATGCCTAAGCGATTTCCTATAGGATTAGTTTTCTGTCCCATTTAATTAGTTTTCTATTATATTAGATTCCAACACTAATGTTACGTGATTGGAACGTTTTCTTATTCTATGAGCTCTACCTTGAGGAGCTGGTCTTAGTCTTTTTAACATGCTCCCAGAGTCAACTCTAATTTCTTTAACAAACAATGAAGCTTTTTCTATATCGGCAGATTCGTTTTTTGCTTGCCAATTAGATAATGCAGACAATAATAATTTTTCAATTTTTTTTGAAGCATCTTTAGAATTAAATTTTAGAATACCCAAAGCATTATTAACATCTTTACCTCTAATCAAGTCGGCCACTAATCTCATTTTTCTAGGAGAAGTAGGGCAATTATTTAGTTTAGCAAAAAAGATAGATTTTTTTGATTCTTTCAAAGCTTCTGCAGATTGTCTTTTTCTATTCCCCATAGTTCGTTGCTATTTATTTCCTTTATTTTTAGCTCCAGAATGACCCCTAAATGATCTAGTAGGAGCAAATTCTCCTAGTTTATGACCAACCATGTTTTCTGTAATATAAATTGGGATAAACTGTCTGCCATTATGAACTGCAATTGTTTGACCAACAAAATCAGGAGTAATAAGCGATGCTCTAGACCAAGTTTTTACTACTGTTTTTTTATTGGATTCAATATTTGCTGAAACCTTTTTTTCTAAACTATAGTGGACAAATGGTCCTTTTTTTAACGAACGTGCCATGTTTTATTATTTTTTTCTACGTTCAACAATTAATTTATTACTAGATTTTGTTTTAGATCTAGTCCTGAATCCTTTAGCTGGTATTCCATTTCTTGATCTAGGATGCCCTCCAGAAGCTCTTCCTTCACCACCACCCATAGGATGATCAACTGGATTCATTGCAACAGGCCTAGTTCTTGGTCTTCTTCCGAGCCATCTTGATCTTCCAGCTTTACCAGAAACTAAAAGCTGATTATCAGAATTTGATATAGTCCCAATGGTTGCGATACATGTAGCTAAAATCATTCTAGTTTCACCAGAAGGTAACTTAACCGTAGCATATTTTCCATCTCGAGCCATGAGTTGAGCAAAAGTTCCTGCGCTTCGTGCAATACTAGCTCCATTTAATGGGCTTAATTCTATACATGAGATTATAGTTCCTAACGGAATTGATGACAAGGGAAGCGCATTACCTAACTCAGGAGAAACGTTTTTACCTGAAATAACTTTTTGACCAACGTGAAGACCATTTTGAGCTATAATATATCTTTTTTCACCATCAGTGTATTCTAACAAAGCAATGAATGCAGTCCGATTTGGATCATATTCGATTGATTTAACCTCAGCCTCAATATCAAACTTATTTCTTTTAAAGTCAACAATTCTGTATCTTTTTTTATGCCCACCCCCAACATGTCGCATAGTCATTTTTCCTGTATTATTTCTGCCTCCAGATTTTTTTTTCGGAGATAATAAACTTTTTTCAGGCTTGTCCGTAGTTATAGAATCAAAGCCATTTACTACAGTAAATCTTTGTGCAGGGGTTATAGGCTTTAATTTTCTTACTGACATAGTATAATTATATATTACTATAGAAGTCGATTGAATCACCTTCTATAACTTTAACAATTGCTTTTTTTCTAAGATTAGATTTGCCTTTTTGCAAACCAGTTTTAGTATAACGAGTCCTTCTTTCAGCGCCATAATTTAAAGTTCTAACTTTATCAACAGTTACACCATAAGTAGACTCAACAGCTTTCTTTATTTCCACTTTATTTGCTTTAGGAGACACCAAGAAAGTATAACGACTATTCATCTCACTGTCATTAGTGGCTTTTTCAGTAATAATTGGTTTTATAAGGATACTCATTTTATTTATTCTTTATTCAAAATTGATTCGATTCCAGCTATAGCACTTTCATAAATGACTAAACTGGAAGTGTTTACTATCTTGTAAGTATTTAATTCTGAGCTTATTATAGTGTCAGAATTGTTAAAATTACGCGACGACAAATATACATTTTTATTTGGCTCAGGCAAGACTAGTAATGATTTTTTGTTTTCAATCCCTAAAGATTTTAATACATTTAAATAATTAAGCGTCTTAGGAGATTCAAAAGTAAAGTCTTCAATAATAATTATTGATTTCTCTTGAGCTTTAATACTTAAAGCAGACTTACGAGCTAAACGTTTTACTTTTTTATTTACTTTTTGACTATAATCTCTAACTCTTGGACCAAAAACACGACCACCTCCTCTAAATAAAGGGTTTTTAATGCTACCAGCTCTAGCCGTACCAGTCCCCTTCTGTTTTTTTATTTTCCTAGTACTACCAGTGATTTCACCTCTTTCTTTAACTTTATGAGTTCCCTGACGTTTGTTGGCAAGGTGTTGTTTTACGTCTAAATAAACAGCGTGTGTATTTGGCTCCATTTGAAAAATTGATTTTGAAAGTTTAATTTTTCTACCGGTATCTCTTCCTTTAATATCTAATACAGCTATTTCCATTATTTCTGAATAATTACGTAAGCATTTTTATGTCCAGGAACACAACCCTTGACAACTAAAAGATTATTTTCTAAAACAACTTTCAAAACTTTTAAATTTTGAACTTTTACTTTATTTCCACCCATTTGACCTGCCATTCTCATTCCTTTAAAAACTCTTGCAGGATATGAAGCTGCTCCAATTGATCCAGGAGCTCTAAGTCTATTGTGTTGACCATGTGTGGCTTGACCAACACCAGCAAAGCCATGACGTTTTACAACGCCCTGAAAACCTTTGCCCTTTGTGATTCCAGAAACATCAACAAATTCTCCTTCTTTAAAGTGATCTACTGTCAATACGTCTCCTAATTTATATTCATCTTCAAAATCTTGAAATTCGACAATCTTCTTTTTAGGTACAGAATTGGCTTTTTTAAAATGGCCAAGAGCTGAATTTAAAGCTTTTTTTTCTGACTTGTCATCGAAACCAAGCTGAAGAGCTTTATACCCGTCAACCTGATCGGTTCTGACTTGGGTAACCAAACATGGACCTACTTCTATGACGGTACAAGGGAAATTTTTTCCGTTCTCATCAAAAATACTTGTCATACCGATTTTTTTTCCTATTAACCCAGACATTCTTTATTGTTATTTTTTAATATTAATTACACTTTAATTTCTACTTCAACTCCACTTGGCAACTCTAATTTCATAAGCGCATCAATAGTTTTTGATGAAGAACTATATATATCTAGTAATCTTTTATAAGAACATAACTTGAATTGCTCTCTTGACTTTTTATTAACATGAGGTGAACGTAAAACGGTGAAAATTTTCTTGTGAGTTGGAAGAGGAATTGGCCCCGTTACAATCGCACCAGTAGTTTTAACTGTTTTAACAATTTTATCAGCAGACTTGTCTACTAAGTTATAATCGTAAGATTTTAATTTTATTCTAATTTTTTGACTCATCTCATTTATAATTTAAGATTTTGTTCCTTTTACTTCTGCAATTACATCTTCAGATATATTAGAAGGAGTTTGAGCGTAATGCGAAAACTCCATTGTAGATGTAGCTCTTCCAGATGACAAAGTCCTTAATGCTGTAACATATCCAAACATTTCAGAGAGAGGAACTTTTGCTTTTACAACTTTAGAACCAGCTCTATCATCCATTGCGCTTATCTGACCACGACGTCTATTTAAATCACCTACGATATCTCCCATATTCTCTTCTGGGGTTAATGCTTCTAGCTTCATTATAGGCTCCATTATAACTGCTTCTGCAGCTTTAGCTGAAGATTTAAACCCCATTCTTGCCGCTAATTCAAAAGATAATGAATCAGAATCAACAGGATGAAAAGATCCATCTTTAAGTGTAACCTTCATAGAGTCTACTTCAAACCCAGCTAATGGTCCATTTTTCATTGAATCTTTAAATCCTTTTTCTATCGATGGAATAAATTCTTTTGGAACATTTCCTCCTTTAATTTTATTTACAAATTCTAATCCCGGCTTACCTTCTTCGGCAGGCTCAATCGTAAATACGATATCTGCGAATTTCCCTCTACCACCTGATTGTTTTTTATAAACTTCTCTATGATTAGCAGATACAGTTAATGATTCTTTATACTCAACTTGAGGTTTTCCTTGAGTAATTTCTACTTTAAATTCTCTCTTCAGACGGTCTACAATTATGTCTAAGTGTAATTCACCCATACCAGATACTATAGTTTGACCAGAAGCTTCATCAGTTTTAACCACAAAAGTAGGGTCTTCTTCAGCTAATTTAGCTAAGGCCATTCCTAGCTTATCAAAATCAGCTTTAGTCTTTGGCTCTATAGCAACACCTATAACCGGATCAGGAAAATCCATACTTTCTAACACGATAGGACTTTTTACTGCAGAAAGAGTATCTCCGGTTTTAATGTCTTTAAAACCGACAGCTGCTCCAATATCTCCAGCTTCTATAAAATCAATAGAATTTTGTTTATTAGAGTGCATTTGGAAAATACGAGAAATTCTTTCTTTATTACCAGATCTATTATTTAAAACATATGAACCGGCATCTAACCTACCTGAATAAGCTCTAAAAAAAGCTAACCTACCCACGTATGGATCAGTAGCAATCTTAAAAGCTAAAGCAGCGAAAGGCTCAGAAACAGAAGGCTTTCTATGGATTTCAACTCCATTATCTGGATTTTTCCCTGTTATCGCTTCTTTATCTTCTGGCGAGGGCAAATAACGACAAACAGCATCTAACAAAAATTGCACTCCCTTATTTTTAAATGATGATCCGCAAATCATAGGAATTATACTCATATCTTGAGTTGCAGATCTAAGTGCGTTATGGATTTCATCTTCAGTAATTGAATCAGAATCATCAAAAAACTTTTCAAGTAAGGCTTCATCATATTCAGCTACAGCCTCAATAAGAAGTGAACGATGTATCTTTGTCTGTTCTTTTAAATCTTCAGGTATATCTATAACGTCAAAAGTAGATCCATGATTGTCATCATGAAATATAATTGCACGATTTTTAACTAGATCCACAATTCCTTTAAAATCTTCTTCATCTCCAATATTCAATACAATTGGAACAGCATTAGATTTTAACATTTTTTTAATTTGACTACAAACATTTAAAAAATTAGACCCTTGACGATCCATTTTATTAACAAATCCAATACGAGGTACTTTATAATTATCAGCTAACCTCCAGTTAGTTTCAGACTGAGGTTCAACTCCATCAACAGCAGAAAATAAAAAAACCAATCCATCAAGTACTCGAAGAGATCGGTTAACTTCAACAGTAAAATCAACATGCCCCGGTGTGTCAATAATATTAAAATGATATTGTTTAGCTTCAGGCAAAGGCTCTCCTTGTTCAGTTGGAAATTTCCATTGACAAGTCGTTGCAGCAGAAGTTATAGTGATTCCTCTTTCTTGTTCTTGCTCCATCCAATCCATAGTAGCGGCTCCATCATGAACCTCTCCTATTTTGTGACTAACTCCAGTGTAAAAAAGAATACGCTCAGTCGTAGTCGTTTTCCCTGCATCAATATGGGCAGCAATTCCTATATTTCTAGTATATTTTAAGTCTCTTGCCATTTTACTTAACTATAGCTTTAATTTATTAAAATCTAAAATGAGAAAAAGCTTTATTTGCTTCTGCCATTTTATGAGTATCAGCTCTTTTTTTTACTGCAGCTCCTTCTTCTTTAGAGGCTGCCAAAACTTCATTAGCTAACTTTAAAGCCATTGATTTTTCATTTCTTTTCCTTGCAACTCCAATTAACCACTTCATTGCCAAAGAAACTTTTCTATCTGGACGAATCTGCATGGGTATTTGAAATGTTGCTCCACCAACTCTTCTACTCCTTACTTCAACATGAGGCATTACATTTGAAAGTCCTTCTTTCCAGATTTCCAATGCTGTTTTTTCCTCTTCTTTATTTCTGCGTTCTTCTATAATATCAATAGAGTCATAGAAAATTTTAAATGCAGTAGATTTTTTTCCATCACACATTAACATATTAACAAAACGAGTAACTAAAAGATCCTTAAACTTAGGGTCTGGAAGTAAGGGACGTTTTTTTGCTTGACTTTTTCTCATAATTTATGCTTAAAAAAGAATTACTATTTACTTTTTAGGTCGTTTTGCTCCATACTTAGACCTTCTTTGCAGGCGTCCTTCTACACCGGCGGTATCCAAAGCTCCTCTAACTATGTGATAACGAACTCCCGGTAAATCTTTAACTCTTCCGCCACGCACCAATACTATCGAATGCTCTTGGAGGTTATGTCCTTCGCCGGGTATGTAAGCATTGACTTCTTTTCCGTTAGTCAATCGAACACGCGCTACTTTTCGCATCGCTGAATTCGGTTTTTTTGGAGTGGTTGTGTACACTCGAGTACAAACCCCTCTTCTTTGAGGACACGAATCCAAAGCAGCCGATTTACTCTTCTTGGTAATAGTGACTCTTCCTTTTCGTACTAATTGTGCAATAGTTGGCATATATTCTATCTATTATTCTTTTTTTTAAGGCCTGCAAATGTAGAATTTTTTTTGAAGGATTCAAATCGTTTAGGTCGAAATTTCAAGTCAATTATTTATTTATTTTTTTAAGACAAAATTAAAACATTAATTAATCTTGAATAAAATCAAGAATATTAGAGCATAATAAGGGCATAATACTCTAAAAGTCAGAAAGTAATAAAATAATTACTTATAGAATAATATCGAACACACTTCTTGACACAAAATCTTCAAATTTAATCATTGCATTTATTAATTTAAATTTTTTAAAATTCTTAATATCAGCTACACTTATTTTTGATTTAATAATTTTATTGTGATTTAATAATTTTTGACGCTGAACTCCTTCAAAAATTGGACTTTCTGGAGTAACCCAATTATTTCCATTAAAAAGAATAATATTACAATAAGATGTATCGGTTAACAACCCATCTTTAATCATCAATATGTCATCACAATCTAATCTCATCTTGTAAAATGCAATAATTGATTTTCTATCACAAAGCTTTAATGGATATTTGTAATCATTAACCTCAACACATTTTAATGTTTCTATTTTTTTTTTCTTGTAAGCTATTATTTCTGATTTAAAATCAAAATCCGAATATTTAATTCTTAATTTATATAATCCAAATAATGGAATTTTCTGACTTAACGCAATCCTTTTTAGATTCCATGGATTAATCTTTTTATAAAAAATATTAAAAGATTTATCCATTCTTTTTTGATGGTATTCAATTAAAAAAATAACACCATTTTCGATTCGAATTGATTCAAAAAGTGGGTACATAAATTTTTCTCAATAATTCGTCAAATTCATTTTCAAATTCACTGTTGGCCGTAATGCCTCCTCCACTTCTATAATAATAACCATCTTTAGCGTTTTCAATAAACCGAATGGATACTGCACTATCTAAAGAAAATCCATCAAAATAACCATAAACTCCAGAATAATATCCCCTTGACCCCTTTTCGACAGATCTAATTATTTCTAGAGTTTTTTCTTTTGGAGCTCCTGAAACAGAACCTGCAGGCAACATTCCCCATATCAAATCACCTAATTTACTTTGCCAATTAAAAGGCAAATCTCCTTGCACTTCAGAACTTACTTGAAATAATGAAGATTTATCACTTGACACCTCTTCTATATATCTAAATCTGTTGACTTTAATTTTACTAGCAAATAACGCTAAATCATTTCTTATTAAATCAACTATAGTGCTATGTTCCCATAATTCTTTTTTATCATCTATTATTTTTCTTTTTGCGTTTTCAATTAAAGAAGATATTGTCCCCTTCATCGGATATGAAAATATTTTATTGTTTTTAATTTTAATAAAACATTCAGGTGAATAACTTAAGAAATAATCTTTCATTAAAATCTTATAATTTGAGTCTGCGTAATGAAAAATATCCTCTAGAGTCTCATTAATTAAAACTTTTGTTGGGAAAGTTAAATTTAGTAGATAAGTGTTCCCTTTTCTTAAATGATACTGAACTTTATTAAATGCCATTAAATACTCATTTTTGTCCATTGGGAATTTTTGAATATATATCGATTTTTTATTAATTTTTTTTAATGGTTTATAATTAATTTGATCACCAACTTTAAATAATATATTCTTGTCTAAAGCCTCATTTTTAGTTAAAACTATTGGAATCTTTTTTTCAAAATCCATTATAAATAAAAAACTTATTTTTTTAAGAGCCAAGTCATTTACTTTATCAATAAACTGTTGCTTTTTCATTTAAACAATATTCATAAAATCTGATTTCATTTGACCGTCTTGCTAGGTGTTAAAAAAATCTAGATGAAACTAAATACTAAAAATCAGATTCATTTTATGACTAAAGGTCATTATTCTCTTTTTTTCCTCAATAACATCAACTATTAAAAATACCGCAAAGAAGAACTTCTAATACTCCATAAATGATATAACTCGCTATCAAAACTTAGAACGCTACTTATTATCTTTAACAAAATAGTGCTTAACAGTTTTAAATTCAGATGATATTGTTTTCAGTAAATCTTGAATATTCCGAATAAAAGAATCATTTGCTTCAAAAATAAAATTCTTTTCATTAAGTTCAATTTTCTAATGAAAACAAATTTAGTTTTTAAAACATTTCTCTCAACATCTTTGTGTAATTAATTTAAAAATGGAATTGAATTTATATGATTTTTAAAAATTTTAATTGTTTAAATTTTCTTAAATTCACAAAATAAAATTTACAAATTTTTACCATGAAAAAATTTCTATTAACCTCTTTTTTAGCAATATTACCTTTCATTGGATGGTCACAGAAAACAGTAACTGGAAAAATTATAGACGAAATGGGTTTGCCGCTTCCAGGGGCAACAATAATTGAGCAAGGAACTCAAAATGGGGTTTCTGCTGATTTCGATGGAATATATTCAATTGAAATATCAAATAATTCAACACTTGAATTTAGTTTTATTGGTTATGGAGTTAAAAAAATTGATGTTGGATCTCTATCTGAGATAAACATCTCTTTAGAACCTGATAATTTTTTAGATGAAATTATCATGACGGGAGTGGCTATTGGAACTTCAGTAAGAAAATTAGGTTTTTCAATAGGTAAAGTATCTTCAAAATCACTTCAAGAAGTTCCAGCAGGCGACCCTGCAAACGCTTTAAGAGGCAAAGTCTCTGGAGTTAGGATAGTACAGGCGTCGGGAAACCCTTCTACTTCTCCAGAAATTAGACTAAGAGGCTCAACTTCAATTAATGGGTCTCAATCTCCATTAGTTATTATTGACGGTATTATTAGTAATGGAAGTTTGCGAGATATAGCCGTAGAAGACATTCAAACTATTGAAGTCATTAAAGGTGCAGCTGGGGCATCTCTTTATGGCTCTCTAGCCGGAAATGGTGTTATTCAAATAATTACCAAAAAAGGAAATAAAAATCAAGAACCTGAAATTAGTTTAAAACATGAAGTTGGTTATTCAGATATCGTCGGCAAATATCCTTTAACTCTTAATCATCCTTACAAGACTTCTCCTGTTAGCACTGGAGATTGGGATAATGACCCCTTCACTCCAAATACATCAAATTTTGGATTTGATTTATCAACAGGAAGCAGGGTTCTTAATGCTGATGGAAATGGAAATACTTTTTTTACCAATACTTATTCCACCACCACATATGATAACACTAAAAGCACATTCTCTGAACAACCCTATCAAACATTTACAGGTTCAATGTCTCAAGGAGGAGAATATTATAATTTTTATGCGTCTTTTCAACAACTAGAACAAGGAGGTATTTTAGAGCCTGTAGATCCATTTAAAAGACAAAGCTCAAGAGTTAATTTTAGTATTGATTTAAATCAAAAATTTAAAGTTTCTTTCACTTCAAATTATGTTAAATCTAGCGGATTTAACTTAGCTGAACAAGGGCAAGGAGCAAATTTCTTTTATGGATCTTTGGTGGTTGAGCCTTTTATTAATTTCAGAGAAAAAGATCCTAAAGGCTTCTTCTCTCCAGAACCTAAAGGATATGATGTTCAAGCTTCAAATTTTCAAAACCCTCTTTATGTAGCTGATTACTCTAAATTTGTTTTTGACAAAACTAGATTTTTAACTGGCATAAGTGGCAGGTATGAATTTGATGATTTTTTAACTTTTAATGTTAATCAAACTCTTGATAAAACTAACGGAATCACTAAACGATATTTTCCTAGTGGATATATAACTCCTATTCCCAGTCCACAATATAATGATGGATACCTTTCTGAATCTAGATATGAATCTGAAGCTGCAATATCATCTCTTGGACTTACATACGCTAAAATATTTGGTGATTTTAATTCCGCATTAACACTAAAATATCTTTATGAAAAAAGGAAATACAGTTCAATTGGAGGAAGAGGATATGATTTTATTGCACAAGGAGTTATAACTCTAAATAATACTTTAAAAGAAAACCAAGCAGTAAGTTCTTATTCACAAGAAGAAATAGCTAAAAATTATTTCGTGAATATTGATGTAGATTATTTAGATAAAATAATAGCTAGTGGCTTAATTAGACATGATCAGTCATCACTTTTTGGATCTGAAAACCGATCTAGAGTTTACGGAAGAGGAACTGTCGCTTATATAATTAGCGAGGATTATGAAATAAAAGGAATTGACTTTTTTAAAGTAAGAGCCTCTTATGGAACCTCTGGAAATAGGCCTCAATGGAATGCTCAATACGAAACTTTTACTGTAACCACGTCTTCAATAGTTCCAGGAGTATTAGGTAATAAAAAATTACTTCCATCCGTTACTGCAGAACTTGAAACTGGAATAAATATTGGCTTTTTAGATAACTTTAATTTTGAATTCAATTATTCTAAAAGCTCCACTAAAGACGACTTTATTTTAGTTCCTTTATCTGGAGTTGCAGGATTCAGGAGTCAATGGCAAAATGTTGGAGAAATTGAATCTATTTACTATGAAGCAAGCTTAAATGGAGGAATTATAAATTCTGAGGCCTTTAATTGGAATTTTGGTTTAGTTTTTGATTCTGGAACTCAAAAAATAAGTGATTTGGGAGCTGTTCCTCCATACACTAGAAGCATTAGCGGTACTGCTATTAGCATTTTTAGAGTAGAAGAGGGGAAGCCTTACGGAACTATGTATGGGTATAAATATGCTACTTCAATAGATCAATTATCATTGATTGAAGGTGCTATTGCGAATATTCCAGCTGGAGGAAGCACTTCTCCAGGAGGGGTTTTATCTGATTATTCAATTAATGAATATGGTTATGTAATAAACACTGCCTCTAAAGGATCCTCTTCTGAAGCGCCAATGATGATTTATGATGAAAATAAAAAGGCCAGTGCTGTTACTGAAATTGGAAACACAAACCCTAAATTCAATGTTGGCTTTTCAACAGACCTTACTTATA
>Ga0114997_10001058_pt1 | contig 22898 bp, 27 predicted proteins | sample ArcticOcean_MG_C_2_FD_87045 | JGI IMG/M metagenome (GOLD analysis project Ga0114997, IMG submission 87045) | Marine microbial communities from western Arctic Ocean - ArcticOcean_MG_CB4_136 | ecosystem: Environmental > Aquatic > Marine > Oceanic | place: Arctic Ocean: Canada Basin | collected...
AACCATCTTCGCGATCTGCGAGCGCGGTCGCAGCTTGGCCGATGAGTTGGCACTGGTGGACACCGCCGCCGGGCCCGGGCCCGTTGCTCGCCTCTCTCTCGACTTCTGGCGAGCAATCGAACTCCTCGTCGACGGCGGCATCCGAGCCGAAATCGGCGCGATAGTCGGCTACTACGAGGACTATTTCGAGACCGCGGAACCCTTCGACTTCAACACCGCGAAGATCATCGTGGAGGGCGACAAGGAGAAGCTTCAGCTGCTCCTAACGCGACCCGCACCCGGCTTGGCCGAAGGTTCCGCGTTCATGGGCCTGTGCGGCGTCAGCGTCCCCGAAAAGCCCAGCATGCGAGCAAGCGATTTCGAAGACCTCGAGGATCGCTTGCTCGATCCCGAGGATGACGAGTGAGCTACCCGCCCGCTCGACATCTGCTCCGCGATCTCGGCTTTGCGGGCACCGGCACTCGCGAAGAGTCAATCAACCGGATCACGATCACCGACGGTCTCCTCGGCCCGATCGGCGCACGACTCGGCGTACTCGCAACCCTCGTCGATGTCAGCGGTGCGGGAATCGCGCTGAGCTCAGTCGCTCCCGGCTGGATTGCCACTGCCGACCTCAACGTGCACCTCGTGCAGCCCGTGTTCGAAGGCGCGGTCTCGGCCATCTGCCGACCGCTACGGGTCGGCGCCCGTTCCGTCGTTGTCCGAGCCGACCTCACTGATGAGGGTGGAAATCTCATAGCGATTGGCCGAATGGCCTTCGCCCGAATTCCCGGTTCAGCCACCCAGGCCGCAGTCGAGGAAGCCGTCGGCGACGGCCCGACATCATTTGCCATGGAAGGCGGCAGGCCCCTGCTCGAACCGCTGACCGAGCGCTGCGGCATGGAATCGGTCGGTCCTGGACAGCTCCGGTTCGAGAAGTCCGAGTATGTCCGCAACAGCTTCGGCACCGTCAATGGTGGTGTTCTCGCCCTCGCGGCCGACGAAGCCGCAGTTTCGGCGGCCGGCGGCGGATCGGCGACCGACCTTCAGATCCACTATCTCGAACAGATCGGCGACGGCCCGGTCGGTGTCACCGCGGAGGTCATACGCGGCGACAAGTTTGGCGCCCAATGCACCGTTCGAATCGAGGATCGTTCGACCGGCCGACTCGCGGCGATCAGCGACGTTCGAGTGGAGACTCGTCCAACGCCTTGATGCGTTCGAACTCTTCGGCTGGAAGCGGCCGCTGGAAGAGGAAACCCTGCATGAGGTCGATGCCGAGGCTGCTCACAAGCCGACGTTGCTCCGTCGTTTCGATACCTTCCGCGACGACGTCGACGTTGAGCGCGGTCACCATCGAAACCGTGGCCTCGGCCACGGCGCGAGAGACGTTGTCGGTCTGAAGTCCGCCGATGATCGAGCGGTCGATCTTCACGGTCGACACCAGGTCAAGATCGCGAATTCTCGACAACGCACCCTGCGCAATACCGAAGTTGTCGATCACAATCCGACAACCAAGTTCGCGGAGTCGATGGAGAACACGATTCTAGTCATCGACTCGACGCAGGAGGAGTTCTTCGCCGACTTCGAGGTCGAGTTGTGCTGCCGACACACCTGCCCAGGCCAAAATCTCCGCGACACGATCAGCAAACCCAGGATCGACGAGTTGACGCTCGGCGAGATTCACCGCGACACGCGGTCGGAAGCTCTCGCCGTAGAGGTGATTCCAAACCGAGACCTGAGCGACGGCCTCCCGCATCACGACCTCACCAAGGCGCGCCAGCAGGCCCGCCTCCTCGGCCACCGCGAGAAATCGATCCGGGCCAAGCACGCCATGGACGGGATGAAGCCAACGAACGAGACCCTCGAGCCCAACTGTCGTCCCGGTCGAGACGGACACGATCGGCTGGTAGTAAACCTGAAACTGGCCGTCGGCTAGCGCCGGGACGAGCGCTTGTTCGACCTCGCGTCGATTGAGCACCTCCCGCCGTTGATGGTCGTCGAACACGCCGATTCCCAGCCCCTGCTTCTTGGCGCGATACATCGCTTGATCCGCGTCGCTCAGCAGGTCGTCGGGCCCGGCCGGAAGGGCCCGTGACCCCACCGCAATCCCGATGCTCGGGGTCATCAGGATCTGGCCATCAGGAATCTCGATCGGCTGCGCGAACGCTCGTCGTAGGTGTTCGGCCACTTCGCGAACGGCCGTCGCTCGTTCGAGACCAACGGTCACGACCACAAACTCATCGCCGCCATACCGGGCGACAAGATCCTCGGAACGCACCGATCGGCGGAGCCGACGGGCGAACTCGCGAAGGAGATCATCACCCGCGTCATGGCCCATCGAATCGTTGACGGCCTTGAACCCATCGAGATCAAGGAACAGCACGCCAACGATTCGATCGTGGCGATACGCGCTCTTCAGTGCAGAACCGAGACGGTCGCGAAGCTCGTCTCGGGACAGCAGGCCGGTCAGTTCATCGTGCGACGCCCGATGTTCCATCTCTCGCATGCGGGCCGCGCTCTCGCCGTTCAGCGAACGCTGTGCCGCCATGCCAACCGACATCACCGCAACCACCGCGGCACCAACCAATATGCTGTTCAGTTGTTCGGCCAGCCCGATCGTCGTCGCCAAGCCCGCCGCCGCAGGCAACGCAATATGCGTTCCCGAGCGTCTGAGTGTCTTTGTCGTGTTGCCCCACCGAGTTCGTTTTCCCACGCACGAGGTATCGGTCGGTCGATGGGCTGAGGTGAAGTCGAACTTGGTGATTCGGGTCGATCGACCTACCAAAGTTCGCTCGAACAGTAAAGGTGACCCGCTATTGGCGCTGTGCCGAAATCCGAGTCGACGGTGGAACCCTCGCCTAGCGACGGCGAGTCTCGGCCAGCCGCATGAACGCGAGTGGAGCGATCGGCGCCAGGTAGAGCGCGGCGAGGCCCAGCCACCATGCAAGAGAGAAGGCGAAGCCGATACCGACGAGCGCGACAACCGCACCGATCGTCGCCATGACACGAAGGCCACGGAGCGAAGGAGCGAGTTCAGTGTCCATACCTGTCCTTCGGCCAGCCAAGACGTTCCTGAAGGCTCGCCACCCTTCGTGGTCAACCAGGTGCCACGATGGACTCGTGTGGATTAGAGGTACCGCGAGCGCAGCGGCAGTGGTGCTCCTGCTCAGCGGATGCGCCGACGACGACCCCGACGCGGCACCCCAGGTGACGAGGCCCGATTCCACCACCTCGACAGCGGAAACGCCGCAGCCCACTCCCGCCCCGTGGCCATCGCCGCTGACCAACACCCATCAGGCGTGGACTATCGAGATACTTGAGCGATACCCGCACGACGCCGCCGCGTTCACCCAAGGCCTCGAGTTCGTCGATGGTGTTCTGATCGAGGGCACCGGGCGGCGACGAAGTTCCACGGTTCGTCGAGTCGGACTTGACGGCGTCGTGCTCGCGAGCGCGGATCTCGACCCCGAGTTCTTCGGCGAAGGCCTCACGGTTGTTGGTGATTCACTCATCCAGCTCACCTGGCAGGCGGGGGTCGCCCTCCAATGGGACGTTGCCACCCTCGAGCCAACTGGCGAGCTGTTCTACGACGGCGAGGGCTGGGGTCTATGCGCGGCCGACGACACACTCTGGATGTCGAACGGCACCGCCACACTGACGGAGCGCGATCCGGCCGACTTCTCCGTGCGGTCCGAGGTCGAGGTGCGCCGCGACGGTGTCGCCATCAGCGAGCTGAACGAGCTCGAATGCATCGGTGGCTACGTGGTCGCAAATGTGTGGCATTCCGATGAGATTCTCGTGATCGACCCAACGACCGGTTTCGTCGCGGCAACAATCGATGCCTCCGCGCTCCGAACGGAGATCAACCCGACCGATGCTCAAGCCGTCCTCAACGGCATCGCCGACCTCGGCGACGGCACCCTGCTCCTCGGCGGGAAACTCTGGCCGACGTTCTTTGTCGTCGAGCTCGTCTGATGCTCCCGTCTACCCTTCCGCCCACCTATGGACTCGACATCGAAACCGACACGACGATCAATGGGCTCGACCCTGCGGTCGCAGCGATCGTTGCGGTTGCGCTGACAGGCCGAGACCTCGAAGTGGTACTCGACGGAGACGAAGCAACGATTCTGCACGACCTCGACCTCATCCTTTCTGAGCTGCCGGCCGGCGTGCTGATCACCTGGAATGGGTCGGGGTTTGATCTTCCGTTCCTTCACGATCGGGCCGCCTGTTTCCGTGTCCCTCTCGGGCTACGGCTGCGTCTCGATCCCCAAATAGGCGGCCGTCGCGACCCACTCGCGGGCCACGAAGGTGCCTATCGGGCAACGTGGCATCACCATCGCCACGTCGACGGTTATCAGCTTTACCGGGCCGACGTCGGGGCGACCGTCCACCTGCCGTGTGGATTGAAGCCGTTGTCGCGCTTCGTTGGGTTCCCAGTGATCGAGGTTGACCGCGAACGTATTCACGAACTCACCGACGCCGAGTGCCGAGCGTACGTCGCGAGCGATGCCCACCTCGCTCGGGCGCTGGTGGAGCGGCGAGCCAATTGGATCGCCGCGGTGGATCAGCTCTCGCCCGACGAACCCGCCAGGGGTTCGTAGCCCGCGACATCGTGGTGCGGGGTATCGAGATAGATCTTTGCCTCGGGTACACCGGCGAACTTGCCGTGGCTCCAGCGCACCTCGACGTGCCCTTCGATCACCCGCTCGCCGCGCTCGCGGTCGTGAAGATCAGCCCGCCACCTCACGGTCGGCTGGCCCGCATGTTCGCCCCACATATCGAAGCTCCGCAGCTCGTATTGGTTGCGGAAGTCCCACGGCGTGCCCACCCGGTAACGCAGCGGCTCGTCGTCGAGACCGGCGCCCAACACGAAGTAGGGAGCGGCCTCTAGGCGCAGCACGCGCCACAGGAACTCTTCACGCTCGCGGCGGCCCGACGCGGCAGACAAGAGCCGGGCCGCACTCGCGCGGGCAATCTCAAAGGCCACGAGCTGCCAGTCGCTGCGCAACGCGGCCGGCCATTGGCCCTTGAGCGCCGCCTTCAGACGTAGGCGATGGTCGGCTTCGAGATCTGCTGCCCGTTCGGGGAGGGCCGTGTCGTCGACATAGGACCGCACCGCCGCGTAGAACTCTTGGAACGACTCAGGCGCGACTTCGGCGAACCAATCACCCGACTGTTTCGCCCGCTCAGTCAACGCCCGATCAAAGACGTGCCACGGAGAGGCGTTGTGCAAAATGTTGGAGCCGTACTTGCAACTCAGCAGGTAAACGTGATCGACCCGGAGGTCGGCCGGGATCTGTTCGTAGGCCGGAGGCCGATGAGGCCCCTTCCATTCGACCTGCCAGGGCGAGCGGCCACGAAGGCCGTCGTCGGCCCGAGCAAAGACGGCGCCGTTGTCGTAGGCCGTGCTGAAGGCGGCAGCGTGTTGCCCCGCCACATAGGCGTCATCGAGACGGTCGTAGACCTCATTGTCAACATTGAGAATGAATCGCGGCCGGGCGGCCAGCGCTCGCTCAAGATCACGAAACCCGAAGAGTCCGAGCCCGGTCATGATCTCGGTGATTTCTGTACGCGTATCGGCCATCTCAGCTGCGCTCGGCAAAGAGCCGAGTGAACTGGAGCTGCGCACCAATCATCTCGGCCGGAAGATCATCGTCGGTGTAGACGCTCTTTCCGTCGTAAACATCAATCCCGGTGCCGGTGCCGCGAATCCACGCCACGGTTGCGTCGCCCCATCGTTCCTCAAGCAGCGCCGCACGAATCGCGTCGGCGCCCTCGGCCAGCAGCGCGGGGTCGGTTCGGGCGACCACCTCGAGGGCCAAGACCCGATGGAGGAGATCGATGTCGTCAGCCAGAAAGATCGAGGGAGGTTCGGTGTGAACCACGGCGTAGGCGACCGACGCCACTACGACGGCCGGTTTGCAGCCACTTCGAGACGCTCGATGTCGCCTTCGCTCCAGAAGCCGGGAATCGGGAGCTGGGCGCCGCCCTTCGCATACTCGGCGAGCCGGGCGATGCCAGCAGTGTCGAACATCTCGACGGCATCGAAAACCTGATCGGGCCCGACGGCGTGAAGCGCCTTGTCGCCTTCGCTGCTTGCCTTCGGCAAATTCGAGGTGAGCACGAGCACACGGCTCGGGTCTTGGGGGTCATCCTGGGCTCGAAGCACATGGATTCGCCCGAGCGTCTTCCAAAGCGTGTCGGTACGCATGAGTCCGGGACGGACCGTAGTGAAGGCGCCCGACACATCGACGTAGAACCTTCCGCCGTCGGCGTCGTGCACCAAGAAGTTGAACTGCACCCCAACCTTTGGGACCTTCACCGGAGTCTTGACGATCTCGAAACCGGCTTCGGTGAGCACACGCTCAGCAATATCGGCCGCCTTCTTTCCTTCGGTGGTGGCCCGGGTCTGGAAGAACTCTTGGCGGTCGGCATCGTCGTCGGGGATCTCGAAGAGGGGGTCCTCACCAACGACCTCGACGGCTCGCAGACGGGGCCGGGCTCGCTCTGCTTCAACCCGCGCCTCGGCAATCTCGCAGTATTCGGCATCGAGATCGAACCCGAACCCACGACGACCGGTGCGCTCAGCGGCAACGAGCGTGGAACCCGAACCCAAGAACGGGTCGAGCACACAATCGCCTTCATAGGTGTAGAGATCGATCAGGCGACGAGGAAGCTCTACCGGGAAGGGGGCCGGATGTTGCACGCGTCGTGCGGACTCCGGGCTGATCTTCCAGACATCGAGCGTGGCTTCCATAAAGTCATCGGCCGACATAGTGCTTTCGCGGCCCTTGGATTGGACTCGATCGAACCGCCCTTTGCTGGCGACGATCACGCGCTCGGTGAGATCTCGCAGCACCGGATTCGTGGCGCGACGGTAAGACCCCCAGGCGACCGAACCAGTGGCGCCTTCGGCCTTCTGCCAAATGATCTCGCCGCGCAACAAGAGACCCAGGTCGTCTTGCAGGATCGAGATCACATCGGCGCTCAGGCTCCGATAGGGCTTGCGCCCGAGATTAGCGACATTGACGGCGATGCGGCCGCCTGGTTCGAGCACCTCAACACAGGAGGCGAAGACATCGCGCAGCATCTGGAGATAGTCGAAGTACGAAGTGGGAATACTCGGCACCGAACTGCGGGTGTCGGGATCGCCCGTGACCGCCAGTTCGTATTCTTTGCCCACGAAATAGGGCGGCGATGTGGCGACGAGGGCAACGGAATTGGCCGGCAGAACGTCGGCGATCGCTCGGCTGTCGCGATTGTGGATGGCAGCGAGACCTTCGGACACCGGATTGACGGTGTCGTCGGTGCTGATCTCGGGCGCCGTGAAGCGATCGTAGAACGACGACGAATCGTGGCTCTCCCGCTTTCCCACGCCAAAGGCAGTGGTAGCGGTGGGTTTGCGCTTCTCTGACATCGGCGATTCCGATGTTGTGGGTTGTTCCGACACTCTTTGCTCCCCGAGTTGTGGGCGATACTAGGCCCCGAGCGCTCTCGGTTGGCGCTCCTGTTGTGGTGTTCCCAGACTTTGCCGAAGGGGTGTGACACCCTCGTCCTGACGGCACTAGCTGGCGAATAGTTCGTTGAGGCGCTGCCGAACGGCGGGCTCGAGCGTGTTCCAGTCGTAGATCGAGCCGCCGATCGATCCGGTGTCGGCAATCGCGTCGACAAACCGTTCGACTTCTTCGATTGTGGCCAGCGGCTCCGGCGGGTCGACAGGATCGTCAACACCGTCGATGCCACCAATGCCACCAATGCCGTGAATGAGTGCGTCGGGATCGCCGACGTTGGCCCGCAAGCGCCGCGCCGACTCTTCGAGATAGTTGTATCCCTCGCCGTACCCCGACGAGTTTGACCGGAAGGACCAGTAGGCCATCGGCAGCCAGACGTCGTAGTACTCGGTCATCGCCGCCCACGGGAACCCAGGCCACAGCGTTTCGTTGAGCACCTCAAGCTGCACAGGGGTGAACGTGATTGCGCCGAAGGGATCCTCGCCGATACGGGCGTGGGCCTCGGCGCTGAGCTCCATCAGCCGGGCGGTTCGGGTGATCGGATCGATGCCGTCGCCCGTCCACTCGATGTCGAGCGAAACCCCGTCAAAGCGTTGTCCAAGAACGGAGAAGTTAGACATCGCCAACGTTCGATCGAGATCCTCGGTGCCCTCGCCAAAGCGGGGGAGATACCAGCCCACTACATCAATGTCGAAGGCGTGGGCGGTGAGCACGAACTCGCTCAGCAGCCACGGGTCGACCAGCCCTTCGGGTGTTCGATCGTCGAGTCGGGCGGCCTGGAGATAGATCGTCCGGACGCCGAGACTCGCCATCTCGGCGATGTCGGCAGCGGTCACGCTGGGCGGGCTGTAGGCCGGATCGAAGTCGAACACATCGACCCAGGTGCCATAACCGCGGTAGGAATCGATCGATCGCTCATTCGGTTCCGCGAGGACAAGTGTGGGTTCCGCCACCGTGCGGGCGGCTTCGGCGACCGTGACCACGATCGGATCGGGGTCGACCGCACGACTGTTCGCCGCATACACACCACCACCGCCCACAAAGGCGGCGAGAATGAGCCACGCTCCGAGCCAAAGCGCCCGAGTTTCCCAATCCATGGCCCGATCGTGGCATGAGGATTCCCAAAACGCGCGTCACGCCGCGTTTGCTATCTCGTCACCAGGTGGCATCCTGTCATTACGAGATCGTGAATCGAAGAGGACTCCTTTGAGCTACAAGCCTGGTGACCGCGTTGTGTATCCCCATCACGGGGCCGCGGTAGTCGAAAAAAGGGAAAAGCGCACCGCGTTCGGTGAAGAGAAGGAATACCTCGTTCTGCGCATGGCCCATGGCGAGATGACCCTCGCCGTCCCGGTCGACAACGCCGAAGAAGTCGGCATGCGTTGGCCGATCAGCACCGAAGATGTCGAAGACCTCTTCGAGGTACTCGCCAAGCGCGATGTGCGTGAGCCGGCCAACTGGTCGCGCCGATTCAAGAACCACCAGGAAAAGCTGAAGTCGGGCGACGTGTACCAGGTCGCCGAAGTTGTGCGAAACCTGTCGTTACGCGATCAGGCCAAGGGCCTCTCCGCCGGCGAGAAGTCGCTCTACACAAAGGCCCGCAATGTGCTCGTGTCTGAGCTTGCCTTCGCCCTCGACGTCGAAGAAGACGACGCAATGGCCAAGGTCGATGGCGCCCTCGTTCCTTCCGAGGGTTAAGCGTCGAGCTTCGCCTTCATTGCCTTGGCGGCATTGTCGCCAATACCTGCGAATGCCAGCTGGAGTCCTCGGTCAAACAACTTTGCCGCGCCTTTGAGTGCGACGTTGAGGTCCATTGTCACCGATGAGCCGCCATCGCGTTCGATGATTTCGATCACGTCCCGGGCCTTTATTTTGCCCGAGCCCTCAAACACGATTCGTTTTGGCCCGTCCAACTCGACCACCTCATACGTCGTCTCGATGGCCTTGCCGTAGAAGCCGACGGTCACGGCGTAGCGGCCGTCGTCGATGGCGACCACCGACCGGACCGATGGGTCCCATTCGGGACGATTCGTCAGATCGGACAGGAAGGCGAACGCCTCGTCCGGCGATGCATCAACATTGATCGTGGAAGAGAACTGAGCCATGCGAAAAGGCTTGCTGCTCAGCGGGGCGCCGACAAGAGCCAGATGACCCAGTCTTTGGTCGGGCGAATTTTAGAAGGCGCCCCAGCGGCGATGCCCGGCAATTGCCGCAAAGAACCAGATCGTGCAGAAGACCAAGACGGGCCCCCACAACTCCACGCTGAACGAGTCGTCCAACTCGTGGCCCAGCCCGCGCCCGAACGCCGGTGCAAACACCAGCGTTGACCAGAACTGACGTCTAGCGGAGTAGCGAATCACCTGCAGCTGCTCGAGCACGAAATCGAGCGTGGCCGGAATACACGGCAACCAGATAAACCAGAGATCGAGCTGCTCCGGCCAAAGAGAGAGGCCAGCGACGGTGAGCGCGGCGAAGAGAAACGCGACCGGATACAGGGTTACGCAACGCCGGCAGTAGTGCGGTCCGCCCACCCGCACGCAGCGGTCGTATTGGTCGCAGTGATGGTGCGTCCGCCACAACGCCTTCCGACCCGCTGCTTCGCGATGACGCTCGTTGATCTCGGCGACCGCGTCGTCGTATCGATCGTCTAGCGAGTGAGTCATATGAACTATGTCGGCAGAGTGGGCCGAACCTTCAGGATTTCTCGGACAACCGAGTGCGAAGGGCGGGCACAAACGAGGTGCCGTGTTCGAGAAGCTGATCCGACACCTGTGTGGGTGAGAGCCCCTTCACATGAATCCGAACATTAACGGTGTCGCATTGGGCGGCAGCAAGAAAATCCGCGAGCCGCTCGGCTACCTCTTCTCCGGTGGGTGCCGCGATGAGCTGATCCCCATCCCAGTTCTTCATCGCGGACTCAGGGGCGTAGCTCCGATAGTGCGCCATCTGCGCCGCCATTTCGTCGTTCGGCGGGTCGCCGATCCACACCCGTCGAATCGCGAGACGAGGGCCGGTGCCGCCGGCTTCGACATACGCCTCGCTCAGCCGTGCCGTGACCGCCGCGGTTTGCAGGCTGTCGTAGAGGATGCCGAGGCCAAGTCGAGCGGCCCGTCGGACCGCGCCCAGACTCTGCGCCGCGACCACCATCGGCAATGGCATTTGGCCGGTGCGAGCGATCGCTCGATCGGCGGCCAGCGGAGTATCGTCATTTCCCTGCAGCGCCGCAACAACTCGCGGGAGCGCATCTTTGAACCGTTCGACGATCTCGTCGAACGGCACCTCGGCCAGCTCGAAATCGACGGGCAGCGCCCCGGCCGCAAATCCCGCGCCGACCCGCCCCGGGTAGGCCGCGTCCATCCACGCCAGATCCTCGGCGATGAGGGCATACGGCTTCATCGGCAACAGCAATGGACACGGTGCGGCCCAACCCGATGGCATCGCATCGAGCAAGAAGCCGGCGAGCTGAGTGGGGTTCGGGAGATAGCCGGGGAAGTCGGCGTGGTGTTCGGACACCATGACGCCGTCGTATCCCGCCGCGATTCCCGCGGCTGCCTGGGCGCGGATCAGCTCAAGTTGTTCGACCGGCCCGACATCGTGCGGATACAACCGCAGCGAAACCGAACCAATGGCGAGCGGACTAGAGGCGCTCAAGAATGGTCACGTTGGCCTGACCGCCGCCTTCGCACATCGTCTGGAAGCCGTACCGGCCGCCCGTGCGCTCAAGCTCATGGAGCAGGGTGATCATCAGCTTCGCGCCGGTGGCGCCCAGGGGGTGACCGAGCGCAATAGCGCCGCCGTTCACGTTGACCTTCTCGTGCGGGATGTTGTGTTCCTTCATCCAGGCCAGCGGCACCGGGGCGAAGGCTTCGTTGCACTCGAACAGGTCCATATCGTCGATCGACATGCCCGATTTCTTGAGCGCATACGCCGTGGCCGGGATCGGGCCCGTGAGCATGTAGATCGGATCAGCGCCGCGCACCGACATGTGGTGGATTCGAGCCCGCGGGGTGAGGTTGTGATCCTTGAGCGCCTGTTCGGAGGCAATCAGCAGGGCCGAGGAGGCATCGCTGATCTGGCTGGCACATGCCGCAGTGAGGCGCCCGCCTTCAATGAGCGTCTTGAGTTGCTGCATCTTCTCGAGGCTGCCACCCCGACGCGGACCCTCGTCCATCGTGCAGTCGCCGACCGGCGCTATCTCGGCGTCGAAGCGACCCTCGTCGATCGCCCGGATGGCTCGTTCGTGGCTTTCCAGGGCAAAACGTTCGCAGTCGTCGCGGCTGATGTCCCACTTCTCGGCGATCATCTCGGCCCCGCGGAACTGCGACACCTCTTGGGTGCCATAGCGCTCGACCCAGCCGGTGGAGCCACTGAACGGATCCTCGAAGCCCAGCTCGGTGGCTAGGGTCATCGCCGAAGAGATCGGGATCTGCGACATTTGCTGAAGGCCACCCGCCACCACAAGATCCTGCACGCCCGCCATCACCCCCATCGCCGCGAAGCTCACGGCCTGCTGACCGGATCCACACTGGCGATCAACGGTGGTGCCAGGGACGGCCTCGGGCATCCCGGCGGCGAGCCAGGCGGTGCGAGCGATATCGCCGGCCTGGCCGCCAACCGAGTCGACGTTGCCGAAGACAACATCTTCCACGGCGTTGGGGTCGACCCCGGTGCGTTCCATCAATGCAGTGATCGCGGCGGCGCCGAGATCGGCCGGATGCAAATGCGAGAGTCCGCCACCGCGCTTTCCGGTGGGGGTGCGGACGGCTTCGACGATGTAGGCCTCAGGCATAATGCCCAAGCTAGCGAGCCATCACATAAACGAAGGAATCACGGGATTCGGCCATGAAGTCGAGACCACATCCGTGGAATGGTGACCGGATGGAACGCATGTGGCGACGGCTCGGACACGGACTCGGAAAGTACTGGTGGGCCGTCCTCGGCGGGGTGGTTGTAATCACAGCTGCGCTCTCGTTTGGTGCCATCCAGATCGAGTTCGCCACGGGCCAAGACGTCTTTCTCGAGACCGCCGCGAGAAGTGTCCTCGCGGGTTTGACTGCGCCTTAGGAGGCAACGACGACCGCGACGGGCTTCCGGCCGAGCACCGCGATCGACACTGGGCTCAGCATCACGAAGCCAGGGGTGCGCACCTGCGCCATCGCCGCCTCGCCGTCGCCTTCGGTGACCAATTCGTATTCGACCAGGCGCGGAATCGCCCGCTCGAGGGCCATAAACCACCATTCGCCTCCCGGTTCGCCGGGCCGCATCGCCCAGATGTCTCCAGCGACGTCGATGTCGGTCAAACCGTGACGCTGCATCTGATCAACCAACTGGAGCCCATAATTCGGGTCTCGCCAGTCTTCCTGACTTCCGCTCGCCACGATCTGGTGAATGGAGCGATACGGCTCTTCGAGCCCCTGGTCGCCAAAGCCGCCAAATTGGCTGTCCTCCAGCACCATCCATCCGCCCGGCTTTAGCGCTTCGACGAGCTTTCCGACCACCTCATCGCGGGACGGGACATGCTGCAGCACGGCCCGCGTGTGGACGATGTCGAAGTGCGCAGCCGGGAGCGGTTCGTTCTCGATGTCGTGCTGGCGAACGATCACGTTGTCGGGCATTTCGCCATGGAACTGCAAGTCGATGTCGGTCGACATCACGCGGCCGTCGACGCCGACCCGCGCCGCGAGCCATGCGCTCACCGAGCCCGCTCCCGCACCCAGTTCGAGACAGTGCATGCCGGCTTCGACCCCAATACGTTCGAGCAGCGCAAATGTCTTCGGGTCTCTCGCCGCCGCGAGCATGCCGAGTCGGACTCGTTCGAGTTCTGCCTCGTCGTCGCTGGTCCCGTACCGCTCTTCGCTCATGCAAGCCAGGGTAGGTCGCCGCCCGGTTGGCGTCGAACACGCCGCGGCAGGGAGACTCCTGGCGATGACTGCGCCGACCGAAGAGATCTTAGAACCCGCCGAATACGCGGCCTATCGCGCTCAGGTGAGTGAGTGGTACGGCGAGAACGCCACTCTGAAGCGTCCCGACGATCCGTGGGCGACCAACGTCCATGTCGATCCTGACGCGGCGACCGCCCACTTCAACAACTCACGGGGTTGGCTCGGCCAGCTCTTCGAAGCGGGATATTCCGGCATTGCCTGGCCCGCCGAATACGGCGGTGGTGGCGGCGAGTCGTGGATGACCCGCATCGAGCGAGAGATTGCCGGCGACTACGAAGAGTTCACCGGATTCCCCGGCGCCACGCTGGCCATGCTCGGCCCCACCCTTCTCCGCCACGGCACGGAGGACCAGAAGAAGGAGTTCATCCCGAAGCTCCTCTCTGGTGAGCTCACGTTCTGCCAGCTGTTCTCCGAACCGGGCGCGGGTTCTGACCTGGCGTCACTCGGCGCCAAGGCCGTTCGCGACGGCGACGAGTTCGTCGTCAACGGCCAGAAGGTGTGGAACAGTTCAGCGCAGTTCACCGACTGGGGCTTCCTCCTCGTGCGCACCGACCCGGACGCGCCAAAGCACAAGGGCATCACGTTCATCCTCGTCGACATGTCGTCGCCGGGAATCGAAGTCCGTCCCCTCGTGCAGATGAACAAGTCGGCGCACTTCAATGAGGTGTTCCTCAACGACGTCCGTATTCCCGTGGCCAACGTGGTCGGCGAGATCGACGAGGGCTGGAGCCCGGCCCGAACTGTGCTGTCGAACGAATCCGCTTTCATCGCCGGCAGCAAGGTGCCCACCGGCGAGAAGCTGCGGGAACTCGCCCGCCAGCGCGGCCTGAGCAACGACTCAGTCCTGCGCCAAGAGCTCGCCCGCTTCCTCGCTGTCGAACGCATCGCCGGCTGGATGGGCGAGCAAGTGCAGCAGGCGATCCGACGCGGCGAGATGCCGCCGATGGACCCAGGGTTGATCAAGCTTCGGGCCTCATCGAATCGTCGCCTCGCGGGCGATATCGCCATATCGATGATGGGCCCGGCCGGCCAAGCCGGTTCCACGCCCCAGATTGGTTGGGCCCAAGCCGAGCTGATGGGTCGCTACTCCATCTCTATCGGCGGCGGCACCGACGAGGTCCTCAAGAACAACATCGGCGAGCGCTCGCTCGGACTCCCCCGCGAACCTGGTTACAACAAGAATCAGGCGTGGAAGGACATTCCCAAATAGGGATTCGCCTAGGGAGAGACTGACCGAACCTCACTGTCCATCTGGTCGGCATCGCCAGTCTTGACGTACCACTCCCAGCGAGTGTTGTCGGGGCCTTCGACCCAGGTCTCGGTCTTCTCGGCGTAACAACACACGGTGTCGTAGATGCCGGTGGTCTCGACGCCATCGCTCGACAGGCGGGCTTCCGCATCGCTCACTTGGGCGGCGGTCTCGACCTCGACGCCAAGGTGGTTGAGCCCACCGGCCGTCGCCGGGTTTTCGAAGAGCACCAACTTCAAGGGTGGCTCGGCGATCGCGAAGTTGGCATAGCCGGGCTTCCGCTTCGCGGGCTCGGTGTTGAACATCTTGGAGTAGAAGTCGACGGCTTCGTCGATGTCGCTCACGTCGATGGCAAGTTGCAGGCGCATGGGATTGCTCTCGTTTCTTTCATTTCGATGATGGTCGATATGACCGCTGAACGCAACCTTGCATAACGTATCGATGAATGTCAATATGTTCCTCATGAAGATCTCGCTGTCGTCCCCGTGCTGCACTCCCCTGCAGACATCTCCGCTCTCCGAAGCCGATGCCGACCAGCTAGCAGTGATGCTCAAAGCGCTAGCCGACCCGGTTCGCCTCCGACTTCTCTCCTTTATCGCCGCCACCGAAGACGGCGAGGCCTGCGCCTGCGACCTCACCGAACCCGCGGGCCGAAGCCAAGCGACGGTGAGTCATCACCTTTCGCAGCTCACCCAGGTCGGCGTGCTGGAACGCGAACAACGGGGCAAGTGGGCCTGGTTCCGTCTCGATCGAGACCGCCTGAATAGCATCTGCGCGGCCGTGTGCGCCACGTCGATGGAGTAGCCGCTTCGACGAAAGCACGCGGCCTGCGCCAAAATGGGCCCATGCACACCCGCCTCACCGAGGACGAAGAAGCCGTCAAGGAAGTGTTCGACGGTTTCTTCGACAACGAATCGCCAATCGAGACAGTCCGGGCCGCCGAACCGGGCGGCCACGACGCCGCGCTCTGGGCAAAACTCGCCGCCACCGGCGCCGCTGGTATGGCCCTTCCCGTCGCCGCGGGCGGCGGCGACGCTTCCCTCCGAGACCTCGCCGTCGTCGTCGAGGCATGGGGCGCTCACCTCGCGCCGGTGCCGCTCGTCGAGCACGCGGTCGCCATCCGTCTCCTCCATCGCCTGGGCGTCGATGTCGAATCTCTCGCGGCGGGCGAACAGATCGCCACCCTGGCCCTTCGTGACCCGGTCGACGGCCACGCCCGCCTTGTACCCGCTGGCGCAGTCGCCGACGTGGTCGTCTCACGAGACGGCGACGACGTCATCATCACCCGTTCAGCGGCCCCCGGTACCGGCCCACGCAACACCGGCGACCTTCCTCTCGCCGACCGAACGATCACCGACGACGAACGCATCATTGGCGGTGCAAGCGAATGGGACCGTGCCGTCGACGAGTGGCGTTCACTCATGGCCGTCGCCTACGTGGGGCTGGCCCGCCAGGCGATCCATCTCGGCGTCGAATACGCCAAAGAACGGGTGCAGTTCGGCGTGTTGATCGGCACCTTCCAGGCAGTGCAACACGGCTTCGCTGATGCCGCCACCAAGCTCGAGGGTGCCCATCTCCTCGCCCACCGATCGGTCTGGGCCCTCGACACCGATCAGCCCGACGCCGGCCGGCTCGCTGGCATGGCCCTCCTCTTTTCCGGCGAGATGGCTCGTTTCGCGACCGACCGGTCGCTCCAGTACCACGGCGGCTATGGGTTCTCCGAGGAGTACGACATTCAGATCTACTACCGCCGGGCGTCAGCATGGCTGCTGCAGCTCGGCGAACCCGGCCTCGAGTACGCCCGGTTAGCTACTGAAGAGTTCGGAGCCGCCTGATGGACTTCTCCTTCCCGCCCGAAGTCGAAGAGTTCCGAGCGGAGGTCAAGACCTTCCTGGCCGAGAACCTCACCAGCGAAATGATCGCCGCCACCCACGACGGCACGATCCACGCGCCCGCCCTTCACGCCGCAATGGCGGAGAAGGGTTGGATGGCTGGACCGGTTCCCGAAGAGTTCGGTGGCGGCGGCCGCGGCGCTCTCGCCTCCGTCGTACTCAACGAGGAGATGCAGCTCGCCCAGGCACCGATCGATGCGATGGCCGTAACGATCGTAGTCGCCTCGATCCTCCTCGAACACGGCAGCGACCATCTGAAGAACAACGTCGTCCCCCGTTTGCTCGACGGCACCCAACTCGGCTGCTTCGGCTATTCGGAACCCGAGTCCGGGTCCGACGTTGCGGCGGCCCAAACGAAGGCCGTCCTCGACGGCGACGAGTGGGCCATCAATGGCGCCAAGATGTGGACCACCCTCGCCCACATCGCCGACTACGTGATCCTGCTCACCCGTACCGATCCCGACGTGCCGAAGCACAAGGGCCTCACCTTCTTCCTGGTCCCGCTCGACACACCCGGCATCGAGATTCATCCGGTGCCAACGATGGCCGTCGAGCGATCGAACGCCACCTTCTACGACGACGTGCGTCTCGCCGATAAGTGGCGAGTTGGTGAGGTCAACGGCGGTTGGGCCGTGATGAAGACGGCGCTCAAATACGAACGCGGCATCGCCGGCGGCCAGTTTCCGTCACCACCCGTGATCGAGGCGGCAACCGACTGGGCGAAGACCCATGTGCGCAGTGACGGCACTCGGCCAATCGACGATCCGACGGTGCGGGAGAAGCTGATTCGCGCCCTCATCGATGTGGAGGTGTGCCGCGGCTTCGCCTACCACACCGCTTCTCTCGCGGAGCAGGGCGAGATGTTCGGTGTGGAGGGTTCGATGACGAAGCTCTTCGCATCAGAGTCGTACAAGACACACGCTCGCTGGTTCCACGATCTCATGGGTGTGGAGGGTTTGATCACCCACCACAACTCCGATGCCCACATGGGCGGCCTCATCGAGGAAAACCTGCGCCACGCGCCGGTCACCACGATCTATGGCGGGACGAGCGAGATCAGTCGAAACTTGGTGGCCGGCAGCCATCTCGGTCTGCCCCGGGCACGCTGAACCAGGCCCGTCTCAGACTTCCGACCCATCGGGCCGGTAGGTGTGCCACGCCCCTACGGGGTCGCGCCATACGGCGAAACCTTTCTGTTTCCAGCGATTGTGTTTGCCACAAAACGGCCCCTCGCTGCCGGGGTTGGTTCTTCCGCCTTTGGCGTGGTCGATCGCGTGATCGACCTCACACTTCGTTGTGGGAACCGTGCAGCCGGGCCACGGGCAGTGATAGCTGCTGAGCTGAGCGGCGAGCCGAGCGCCTCCGGTGAAGAACCGGGCCCGACCCATATCGATCACGACGCCGGCCGCATCCACAACGACTCGACGCATCTTGGTGACCAGCGCGTTGGCAAACGCCTCGGTTGGGTCCAATGGTGTGCCGTTGAGGGTGCGACGCACCGAGGTGGTCGGGTCGAGCGGTGATGGCGCCTCACCACTGAAACGGCGAGCCATCTCGTCGATAGTCGCCGCATCCCACACGATGTTGTTGATGATCTCGGGGCAAGCGGAGCCCGAATTGGCGGCCGCGTCTTGGCAGATCTGCCACAGCGCATCGGCTCGGCGCTGTCGCTCAGTGCGGGGAAGATCATCGGCCGTGGCTGCTTCGCCGCGTTCGGCCGTGGCCTTCTCCCAGTCGGCCAAACGTTCGGCGTCGGCGTAGTGGCCAAGGTTCTCGCCGATCTGGTCGCCCTGCATCGCCCCAAATCCGCCGCCGAGTTCCCAACCCAGCTCCACCGGATCTTGGCGGAGCGACACATCCCGCCGCTCGTGATCGCGGGCCTTCTTCGGCTCGGGGCCGTCTTCGTCGGCGAGACGTTCCCATGTGCGGACTTCGATCTCAAAGTCGGAAAAGGAAAGCCGGGCGGCGACCCGGAGGAACCACTCCTGCGCGTCGGCCATGTGAATACGGACGCGGGGATTGCTCCATACCCGCCCCAGCAGATCGAAATAGTCGATCCCGAGCACACCCTGCCGAAGGGCATCATCAACGAGCGGTAACCCCCGGGCCATACAAGCACCACGGTCTCGATTCGCGGCGGCCGCAGGTGAAAGCCGAGCAGCGTGGCGCACCATCACCTTCGCCGAAGAGTGCCCATCGGATGAGTACACGCCTGATTGATCTACTTCTTGCTGCACATCGATCTGCACCGACCGAACCCGCCGAGCGACCGATTCGAGGCGACGTAAGAGCCGAGCCGCATCACGGGCGGTCGAGACAGAGAGGTCGGCCACGACGAGCTGGTCGAGGGCCTCCTCCACTTGTCCCAACTCCACGACCGAACCGAACATATGTTCGACTCTACGCATGGGGTGTGACAGCGTGATTCACTCCGCTGTCATCGGCGAGTCGACAGGGCCACATGCACATGGCCCTAGGGATTGATCGACGAGACGCGAGGGTGCCAGGTGACTGAAACGGCAGGTTCATCTTCAACCTCTGTCGTGCGCATGAACCCTCGGCGCGCTCTCGCGTGTTGGCGAGGCGTGCTGAATCCGGTCAAGAACCATGAGCAATTCCTCGAGCTGATCTTCGCGCTCGGCGGGTCCGGGTTCAACCGGAGCTACGACCGCTTCCGGGATGCGCCGGACGGCCAACGCCTTCTCGATGGGCGCCCCGACATCGCCGCAGTTCTCACCGATTCCGACCGGCTCGCTCGGTGCCCCACGGGAAGCCTCGGCCACGCCTATGTCGACTTCATGCAGCAGAACCGGCTCGACGCTGGGCTCTACGACAACACCCATCACGACCTGCCCGCCATCGCCGACCGGCTCGGATGGGACGACGACTTTCACTATGTCGTCCACCGCGGCATCGCGCTGCACGACCTGCTCCACGTGCTCGGCGGCTACGGCCCTGACGTTGGCGGCGAGTTCGGCGTGCGCGGGCTTACTCATGGCCAGGTCGGCGCCCGGATGACCGGCGGCTCCGTCGCCATGCTCATGGTGGCGCCACTCGGAGTCCGCCGTTCCGGCCGGCTCCGGTGGTGGCGAGAGAGCGCGGCCCGGGGCTGCGACACCGACGTGCTGTTTGCGGCGCCGAACGAGGAACTGCTCGACGAGTCGATCGACGCGGTCCGGGCCCGGCTCGGCATTACCGCCGACGAAATCGCCCACCCCGAGGGGCACGTCTACTCGAACTTCCAATTCGGCTCACGCCGAAACCTTCAGACGGAACAGGCTTACGAGCCATATCGCTACGACCCGGAACGAGCCGAACAGGAAACGAACGAACAACACTCGGCATGGAGGCCGCGGCGCAACCTCTTGAGTTCGCCTATCCGGGCATCGAGAATTCGTCGACGAGGACCATCGAACCCTCAGAGTTGTCGCGGCGAAGATTGACAACCGCCTGATACTCGTCGGAGTTGTACCAAGCCATGGCGGCATCTCGGTCGGCGAACTTCAACACGACTGTTGACTTCGACGGCTCCCCCTCAACCACAGTGGAGCCATGATCGGCTACCAGCACCTCGACGCCATGCGCCATCAGTGTCGGGATTACTCCCGGTGTATAAGCCTCATAGGCTTCAGGCTTCGTAACGGTGTATGTGGCAACGATGTAAGCGCTCATCTTGCGACCGTAGCCGACACCGAATTCGCCATGCGTTCCTGTCGCGGTAGGGCGTCTAGCGTCCCCGTCAACAAGGAAGGCGCCAAGCGCAATGACACTCTCCAACACCACCATCGTTCTCGCTGGCTGCACGGGCCAGGTCGGGAAGCCGGTCGCTAAGGCGCTGGCGGCGCAGGGCAATGAAGTCCACGGGCTCGCCCGCTTCGCGGACCCGGTTGTGCGAGAAGAGATGGAGGCCGCCGGCGTGATCTGTCACGCGGTGAATCTGATCGACCCGGATCTCTCGACGGTGCGGACCAACGTCGACCACCTACTGAACTTCGCCGTCACGAAAACTGGCCGCTGGGCCAAAGATCTCGCAGCCAACGCTGATGCGTCGGGCCTTCTCATGCAGCACTGTCGCGAGGCGAAGAGTGTGCTCCATTGCTCGTCGACGGCGGTCTACGCGCCCACCGGCGGCGAGCCAATGCATGAAGATTCGGCGCTCGGCCAAGATCACCATCAGTACATGATGCCCACCTACTCCACGGCGAAGACGGCCGCGGAATCAGTCGTGAGCTTTGCGGCAAAGGCCTTCGATCTGCCGACCACGATCGCCCGGTTGTGTGTGCCCTACGGCGACGAGGGCGGTTGGCCGATGTTCCATCTCCTGATGGCGCAGGGCGGGCAGCCGATCCCGACCCACACGGATGGCAGCCGCTACAACGTGATCCACCACGAGGACATCATCGGCCAGATTCCAGCGCTGCTCGATGCCGCCACTGCGCCGGCCACGATTTTGAACTGGGGCGGCGATGAGGTGGTGTCGGTTGAGGAATGGACGCGCTTTATGGCCGATCTCGCGGGAGCACCGGAGCCCACCTTTGCGCCCACCGACTACACGATCCCGAGCGCGGTGATCGACACCGAACGCTCCCGGCCGGTTCTGGGCGAATGCACGGTCGGCTGGCAGGACGGCTTCCGCCGCCTCACCGAGCAGGTGCTCGCCGGTCAGTAGTTGGTGATCGTCACGTCCATGGGCTGAAGCGCTTGCGCGGCCCACACGGGGGCCCATGCATTCATGTCCATGTTGGTGGGCCACACGGCGGCAACATGATTGCCCTGGAAGGTCAGGAACGATCCGAGGGCCGGGTCGGTGTTGGGGATGCCCGACACGATGGCTTGGCCCGCTGCTCCGTAGAAGTCGCCGTCGCCCCAACATTCGCTGAACGGCGGCGTGGTGTCGTCGACGCAGACCTGCTCGAGCGTCGGGACATACGTGCCGCTGTATCCGGCCGCCAATGTGATGTCACCTTGGGCACCCTCGATGCACTCCCACGACGGGATCGCGGTGCTGACTGTGTCGGGCGAACCGTCGATCGTGACAGGTGAAGCCAGGGTGCTGCTGCCATAGGTTGCTCCCGCCGCGGCGGCGCTCCAATCCCAGAAGGACATCACGCCGGCAATCGAGTGCACCCGCAGATCGGTGACCTGCTCGTACCTATCCTCGAAGAAGATCTCGGTTCGTTGTGTCTTCAGGCTGCTGTTGGCGCCGATGTAGGACCGGATGGCGCGGATCTGCCCATCGATATTCGCGATGAACGCACCCTCAGCGCAGGCGAACGTGGCGTTGGATCGAGCACAGGTCGAGAACCAGAAGTGAGCCTTGTGGCCGTCGAGCATGTCGACACCCGTGCCCCAGTTGCTCGAGAACTCGTCGGTGATCTAGCGGTCGCTGAAGGCCATCGAATAGTTGTCAGTGGTGACCGTCGACGACTCGGGGTTGGGGCCATTGGCCCGGAGGTAGTCGTCCTTGTAATTGCCGGCGTCAAGGCTGAAGTTGTAGGTGACGTGGTCGATACCAGCCGACGAATCGACGCCCGCGGCGCCATAGAAGAGGTAGACGTAGCCGAGGGTGCCGCCATCGGGATCAACGATCGCGAGCTCGAGACCGATCCCACCGGTGGCTGCGGCCGGAGGGGCCTGGCCGTTCGGGGCCTGCGGGCCCGCGTCGCGAGACAAGAATACGAGCTCGTCGTCGTCGTCGAACGTGGCATCGGAGTCTGCGCCCACCCAGGTGTTGGGGTCGGCGTAGACGTTGACGGTGATGCCGCTGAGGTTGCCGGAGCCATAGATGGTACCGGCGACACCGGCGCTGTTGTTGTTGCCCGGCTGGGTGCCGAAGTCGACCGTGACACGTTCGTCGATCTGGATCGGGATCTGCACCCAGTCCGACGAGTCGGTATCCCAGCGATACCCAAGGCCACGGGCGACGTCGAGGTTGAAGCTGCCAATACCGAGGTCAGCGCCGGTCACGATGACCGCCCCGTCGACCCGGCCGAGGAACGGCGCATAGGCGTAATTGCAGCTCGCCGCGACGAGTCCGAGAATCGCAACGAACGTGAACAGTTTTCAACGGCCAAGCATGTGCTCGGGTATGCCACTCTCTGCGGCAATCGTCGAAAAGAAGCCCGGCGGGCTTCGTGGATCTCCCTGTAGCATCCATCCCGGAAACGGGACGTGGCGCAGCTCGGTAGCGCACCTGCTTTGGGAGCAGGGGGTCGGGAGTTCAAATCTCCCCGTCCCGACAAAGAACAGGCAGGTCAGAGGGTGTAGGGAAACTGTGGCAACGGTCGCCTCGGGGGTTTGACAGCCGAGTTGACAGCCA
>Ga0114997_10001059_pt1 | contig 22893 bp, 32 predicted proteins | sample ArcticOcean_MG_C_2_FD_87045 | JGI IMG/M metagenome (GOLD analysis project Ga0114997, IMG submission 87045) | Marine microbial communities from western Arctic Ocean - ArcticOcean_MG_CB4_136 | ecosystem: Environmental > Aquatic > Marine > Oceanic | place: Arctic Ocean: Canada Basin | collected...
AAGGTTACTGATCCTAAAGGTATTATGAAAGCAATCAAAGGTGGTGATAAACTTGGTATTGGTGAAGAAGTTGACCTTGATGAAGCACCGAATATTAAGAATGGTAAAATTCATATATCTAAAAAGGATTATGCGAAAAAACCAAAAGAGTATAAAGGTAAAAGGAATGGTAAACCAACATTGATGGCACTTGACCCCAAAACTGGTTCTACTACATCTTTTGAAGTTGTCTTGGAAGAAGTTGAACTTGATGAAGCAAAGTATGAACTATACCACAAAGACTTCTCTACTGCTATGCAACACGCATACAAAATGGCAAAGAAACTTCATGGTATTACAGTTGATCCAAAAGAGATTGATGATAAGGTTGCAACTGGTCCAAAGAAACCATCAGAAGGTAAGACAAACAAGTATCGTCTGAAAGGTGATAAGGGTGGTATTCAAATTCAAGTATACAACAAGGGTGGTTCAAAACCATTTGAGTTGAATATGTATAAAGAAGAAATGGAGTCAAACGAGATGGAAATAGAAGAAGGTGCAACGACACAAATTCTTGCTCATGGTGGTAAAGGTCAGTATAAAGTAGTTAGTAGTGGTGGTGCCATCACTGTCAAGTTTAAAGGTAAAGTAGTTGGAACTGGTGATTTTGATCGAGGTGCTGATTCTTTCTTTATAAGTGTTAGAGGTAAGAAGGGTCAACAGTCTTTTGACTCTGGACAGGAAATTGCTGATTATTTTGCAAAGAACAAGATTAAAGAATCATGGGAAATTGGTACAGATGCATATCGTAAGTATCTTGAAGACGTGACACCGATGGAAGGTGCTCGTGGAGATGCATATCGTGATATGAAAAAGTCTGGTGAGTTGGATGATAAAGAGGATGAAGATGTTCGTGCAACTAAGGATGATAGAAAAGCTGCCAATAAAAATATTCTTCATCAATTAAAGAAAACTATTGATACTAAAGGTAAAGCAGATATAGAATTCCTTGATAAGAAGAAGACTAAAGTACCATATAAAATTGCAATGCAAGCAATTAAAAAGTACATGAGTCAACGCAAGTCTACTGATAAGTTAAAGTTTCAGCAGACTATTGCTAAATCTTACAAAGATATGTTACTAGCATTGAAAGAAGATTACAGTGTTCCTCAGTCTAAAGAGGAAACAATTCTGAATAGGATTGACACCAAAATACAGGAGAGAAAAAATGGGTAAAAAATACCTTGATACTAAAGGTGGTTCACTTGAGCAATCCATTCTAGGAGTCTGGAATCAAGCTGCTGCTGTTACCGAAACAAATAAGAACGATAAATCCGATGACGGTGAAGGACTAGATTCAGTTCAACCTAAAGCGGTTAAGAAGAAATTCAAAGATCGTAAAGATAAAGACATCGACAATGACGGTGATACTGATTCGTCTGATGAGTATCTACACAAACGTAGGAAAGCGGTTGGTAAAGCAATGGCTACTGAAGCCTTTTCTCCTAAAGAGATTAAAATGGCAATCGGTGTTGCATCTGATCCAAGATACGCTGGTGGTAACTATTCTGGTGCCGTAAGAGCGATTGAAAAAATTGCAAAAGGTTTATCAAATCATAAACAGGTTGCTGGTGTTCTAAAGAGTAAGAACGAAGGTGTTGATCTTACTGCAAATGCAGAAGAGTATACCAAGCAGTCTTACTTCACAGTACAGTCTATGCGTGAACGTCTACATCAGGTTTGGGGTGAATCAAATGATCCCGAAAAGGATGATGAAAAGATGCCAGATGAGAAGAAAATTAAAGGTAAGAAAGCAAAGACTGATACAGGTAAAGATGCCGCAGTCATTGATGTAAAACCAGAGATTAATAAAGAACGGGATCCACGGTAAAAATGAAGAGCCTACAACAGTTGATGGAAGCATCTAAAGAAAATCTTCCTAATATATATTGTGATTTAGATCAAGTGCTCGTCAACTTTATGAAAGGTGCTGACGCTGCTGTTGGCGGATCTTTTGTAGATGCCGATCGTGCCACCCGATGGGATAAAATAAATCAAGTAAAGGGTTATTGGGAAAAACTTGAATGGATGCCTGGTTCAAAAAGGTTGTATAATTTTATTATACGATATGATCCTAGTGTTTTATCAGCATTTTCTGGTAAAGATCCAACTTCTAAAGTTGGTAAATTGAAGTGGTTAGCTAAAAATACTAAATTTACAAAGACAAATATTAATTTAGTAATGCGTTCTCAGAAACAAAAATATGCTATGTCAGGTGGAAAATCAAACGTATTGATTGATGACTACATAAAGAATATTAAAGAGTGGGAAGCAAAGGGTGGTATCGGAATTCACCACACGGATGTTTCCAAAACAATAAACGAATTAAAAAAATTGGGTTATAAATAATTATAAATAATAAGAACTAAATATTCTTGAACGAATAAGGAGAGAAACAATGAGTTTATGGGGAGCTACAGATGCTAACGAAGCATCTCCAAAATGGCTGACTACAGCTGAAAAGAAATTAGTATCAGCGACAACCCGTGGTTGGGAAGTCGAAGCTGGTTCTTCTATGACAGGAAACGACAGTACGACTGCTGATCGTGAAGTTCTTGTTGCAATCGGTGGACTTGCTACATCGCTTGGACAAGCAACGATTGCTAGTATCGATTGGAACACAACTACAGCAGATAAGTCTGCTGGATTTACACTGAGTGCTACAGTTCGATACAACGAAGCAGTTACAGTTGTTACTTCTGGTGGTACACCTACAATTTCTGTTACCAACAGTAATGCTGGTAGTGGTACTGGACGTGGACCACATACACTTTCGTATGCCAGTGGTACTACAACTAACGAACTGATTTTCACACTTGTAATTGCTGCCGCTAACGCCGCAACAAATGCAGATGATGTACTATCTATTGCCGCTCAAAGTGTTGCACTGAACAGTGGTACATTGACAGATACTATCGGTGCTGGAAATGCTGAGGTTGTAATTACATCCGCACAGAGTACTGCTTGTGGAACGGTTACTGTTACTGCATAAATAAGTATGCATGCTAGATAATAAATTAAATATAAGGAGTGATTTGAAATGGCATTAACTAAAGAAGATATTACAGAGCGTCAAAAGACATTGGTAGAGGATGCAAAGAATGTGCAAACTCGTATCAAAGAAATTCAGTCTGCTCTAAAAGAGAATGAGAATTTGTTGCAGGCACTTAACGGTGCGTTACAACAGTGTAATGAATTTTCCAAAAAGTTAGACGATGATAATGGTGATGATGGATGATGCGTTCATACCATCAGTAGAATTCCCTACAAATATGTAGGGTTAACATAGGAGAAGCCAAATGGCGGATAAAAAGATTACAGCACTAACTGATCTTTCGACAGGTATTGCTGGTGCAGATTTGCTGCATGTGATTGATGACCCAACGGGTACACCAATCAACAAGAAGGTATCGGTTACTAATTTCATTAATAACCTTCCTTCTTTTATCGGGTTTTCGAACTCGTATGAAAATATTTCGGACGCAACTACAACTGCGTTTTCGATTACTCACGCTCTAACATTGCTGGAAACTACTGGTACTGCAACTGCATGTACACTTGCTAACGGTACAGTTATCGGACAGATTAAGGTAATCATTAATGATACTGATGGTGGTTCTGCTGAGTTGACTCCAGCTGCACCTCTTGGTTATACCAACATTGACTTTGTTAATGATGGTGACAGTGTTACACTAATGTGGACAGGTACAGCATGGGCTGCAATTTCTGCTGTTAATGTTGCTGCAAATTGGGGAATCGTAGAGATTTCTGACGACTAATAGGAGTTAGGGGGGATTAATTTCCCCCCGATTTCCCTAGACATGGAGAATACAAATGGCCAGAGATGATGGTGTTAAATATGGTGCTGGTGGTGCAGTAATGCTTTCCGAAGTTCCAGAAGTTCCAGTAGTGGAAGCAGAAAAAGTTGTTACCACTCTTGCAGCAAGACAGAACAAAAAGAAGGTTGAAGTTCTTGAGGAACGCCTAGAGGGTCTACCAGAAGGGGACGAATAAAATGAAAACCTTTAACCAAAAAATGAACGAAGTAGCAGGAACTTCTAGTCAGGACCTTGCAATTGATAAAAATATCAATCCAGGCTCCTTTAATGATCCAGAAGTTCTTAGAAAACTCAACGCATGGGTAGGTACTATCGCCGGTAGTTATGTGATTCCAGAACAAGCAGTTCGCAAGTTGCGTGAATCACTTTCTAAAATCGGTTTGACTTTTGATAGCATACCCGTTATGGAAGGAAGTGGTTCCATTGAATTACCTCTTACTCTTTTCGGTGGACGTTTCGGAAAAGATGTAGATACCCCACATGATGAATTTATGAATGATGACGGAATTTCACAACAAAAAGAAGGTGGACTTGCTCTAGTTCTGAACTACGACATGAATGAGGATAATTCTTACAGGTTAACTGCCAGTATTAAATAATGTATGAATCGATAACGAGCGAAAATGTTATAATGTTTGCAATTAAACACTATAACAATCCTCAGTGTGAAGGTGAGAAAGAATTTCATGATGATATGAAACGCTTTAAGTATATAAAGCGGCTCTTGAGAAAGTATCACGACAGTGGTATTTTAAAAGAGCGACTGTTATTGAATCATATTATTATAACTAAGAATTTGTTTGGAACAGAGGCTTGTGTGACCCTTCTTTTGTTTAAGTTACAAAGAGAATATTGGGGTTCGCTCAAGTCTTTTTTATTATATCTAAATATGTTAAGAGAAGGGGAATTGGAAGAGATCACATCAGATCCATTCATCTTACAAAAACTAAAGGAACTGTAATGGGAAGAGCGATTGACTTATTTGTAACATACAGATTTATACGACTTCTCACTACACCCTTTGAGAAGACGGATGCTTTTAAACTTGGCGTAATTGATAAGAATGGTCATCGTACATTAAAGCCAGGAACTAATGTGCCCACAGAGCTTGGTAGTATGGAAGAGAAGAATTCATACACCGTACTTCATAAACTTGTTTTCAATATCAAAAAATTATTCGGTAAGGTGCCTGGACTTAGGACTAAGGTAGGTACTTATGCGGCTGCATTGTTTCTACTTAAAGATACCTTTAAAGAATCAGTAGACGATCCTAATATGTTTGAAAAAGAATTTATGAAGTATCTTAGAGAAGAAGGATATGAATTAGATTCTACCATCAGAGAAAACGTCATTGGTTTTGGAGAGATACTTCCCAAGGGAGACTATATTCTTGCTAATGATATTCTAAATAAAGAAGAAGAGGAATTGTCAGCAAAAAAGGGAGACAAGGTAGTAGCCTTTGATGATGAACCCCCTATAGATACAGTTTTGGGGATTGAAATTTTCCCTGTTATACATATTAAAAGTCAAGAAAAAATATACGTCAGTTTGGAGGATATTAAAAATGCCTAGTTGGAAAGAAGTGAATCCTTATAGTGGACGGGATATAGAAGAAGATGCCCCAGCTAATGCTGTAGCGGGTGGTGGTGTTTCTATGCCCCCTGATGCTATGATGAATAAAAAGAAAAAATTAATTGATGGACGGACTAAAGTTTATCGAAAGCATCGTAGTAAGTTGGAGACTTCAAGGGAGAAGCGCATCGCTCGTATGGAAAAGAAAAAAAGTGCTTATTCTGAATCAATTCTTCAACCCATGAGAGAGTTTTCGTCTGATGAAAAGCTTTAGATCGCATCGTAAAAATGTCGAACGAGTTAAATTAAAGGATGATTTAATTGATGAGGGTGTTCTTAATAACCCTGATGATTTAGAAATTCTTGAACATGCAGGCTTCGTTGAGATACAAACCCAACCTACAGTACCACATTTCGTTGGTACAAAATCTAATATAACCACAGAAGCAGTTGACTATAAATCTTACGATGATGTTACTCTCAATCAGTTAAATGATATAGAGAAGTATGCAGATAGATTATTTGCAAAAGTCGGTATTGATGTAGAGTTTACGAGACACTTTCTTGACCGTGTAAATGATGCACGAAACAAGAGACAGATTACTCCTGCTGAACTCACACGGTTATTCAAACAATCATATAAGAAATACGGTAAAGTGATATCAAATTTAGGACCTTCTTCACAGGCGGTTATAAATGATATGCGTACTGATATAAATATGCCCTTTGTACTAACACCCAAGGGTAATGAATTAGAACTTGTCGCAAAAACTGTGATGAGAAAGAAGGGATTTAAAACATCCAATCAAAAGTTTTCCTTTGAACAATATATTGATGAGAAACATGAATTTTTTGAGACAGATGTATATAAGAATATAGATTTACCACAACCACCTAGAAATGATTATACAGAAATTAAAAAAATCAAAGATGCAGTATCTACAAGAACATCTGCTGATGAAGAATCCATTCGACTCCATGATGAGATTCCTTTCCATGCGATACAAGAGTATTGTAAAAAAGAAAACTTAAAGTTTCATACTGGTGAGTTTCAACAGTTAGTAGTAGAATCCGCTGACGTTATCATGCATTTCAAGGAGAAGTTTAATCGTAAACGTCCTTGGATGGTAGATGAAAGTATCCGACCACTCAAAAGTAAAACTAATAAAACACCATCATATCCTAGTGGACATGCTGCACAATCTATATTGATTGCGAACTACATTGCTGGTAAGTTCCCCGATCATAAAGAATCACTGCTGGTAGCTGCAAAAAAATCTGGATGGGGAAGAGTTCAAGCAGGGTGGCACTATGTTTCTGATTATAAAGCGGGTAATCAATTAGGAGAAGCCCTGTATAAAAATATGAACAAGGAGAACTTCTTTAGTAAGGAAGCCTTAGAGTTTGATGAACAGTTGCGTGGGTTATCAGAAGACATTCAGATTGAATCTAAACGAGATACAATTGCGAAGAAAGAGAAAGACGTAATACAAGAACTGATAGAAGTCAATAATGCATTTGATAGAGCAGAAGAAGTCGCAGTCGATTTGATGACTGATCCTTTCCTCAAGTGGAAAGAACCAGAAGAACCAACACGACAGACACCCCTAGATTTTGCTGGACAAATTACAGGAGAAGGACATATTCTACCAGAAGAGATGACAATTGTTCAATCTCTATCTGAAGAACTTGGAAAATTAAAACGAGAACTACCAAACATGATGGCAACTACTGCCGGAGGTGGTTCAGTTAACCTATTTGATTTAGATGATGTTGATGAATCTGCTAGACAAGATGGTTATTTCCTAAAGTATCGTGCATCTGACTCAAAATATATTGGTTCTGCTTCTGCTGTTTCAAATGAAGCAATACAAGATGTTCTCGGCGCTATGGTTACATCGAATACTGAAAGTGGTATTGCAGTTACCTATGACGATAGTGATGGTACATTAGATTTTGTAATTGGTACTTTGAATCAAGACACCACAGGACTTGCTGGAACTGCTACCGCACTTGCAACTGCTAGAACTATTGGTGGAACTTCATTTGATGGTACTACCAATATTGCGATAACACTTTCTGCTACTGCTACTGCACTTGCAACTGCTAGAACTATTGGTGGAACTTCTTTTGATGGAACAGCTAATATTGCGGTAGGACTTGCTGCAACTGCAACTGCTCTTGCATCTGCTAGGACTATCGGTGGTGTTAGTTTTGATGGTACTGCTAATATCAATTTGCCTGGCGTCAATGCTTCTGGTACTCAAGACACTAGTGGAACTGCTGCGACAGCTACTTTAGCAACAACAACAACAGTTACAGATAGTACTGCAAATACAAATTTCCCCGTAGTATTTCATAACGAATCAAATGCACTGTTAGATGATACAGGTGCGTTAAGATATAATCCAAGTACAGGTGAACTGCTTGTTCCAAAACTTACTGTTGCAGGCACCATGACTACTGTAGACACAGTAACAATGGAAGCATCAAATGCAGTCATCTTTGAGGGTGCAACTGCTGATGACCATGAAACAACTCTTACAATTATTGACCCAACAGCAGATAGAACAATTTCATTACCAAATGCGTCTGGTACACTTGCTCTAACTTCTGGTGATATTACTGGTAATGCAGCAACTGCTACCATACTTGAAACTGCTAGAACTATTGGTGGAACTTCCTTTAATGGTAGTGCGAATATCGCTGTTGCTTTATCTGCGACTGCAACTGCTCTTGAAACCGCAAGAACAATTGGTGGAACTTCCTTTGATGGAACTGCTAATATTGCTGTAGCACTTGCTGCAACCGCTACCGCACTCGCTAGTGCAAGAACTATTCATGGTGTAAGTTTTGACGGTACTGCTAACATTGATCTTAGTGAAGTTATTTCTGATACTGTGGGAGCTATGTTCTCTAGTAATACTGAAACTGGTGTAACCGTAACCTATCAAGATTCAGATAATACTATAGACGTTGTGGTAGGAACTCTAAACCAAGATACTACAGGAAATGCAGCGACTGCTACCGCTCTTGCAACTGCTAGAACTATCGGTGGAACTTCATTTGATGGAACTGCTAATATCGCTGTTGCACTTTCTGCTACTGCTACTGCTCTTGCTAGTGCTAGAACTATTCATGGTGTAAGTTTTGATGGTACTGCTAATATAGACCTTACAGAAGTTGTGCAAGATACAGTTGGCGCAATGTTTGGTTCCAATACCGAAACAGGTATCACTGTAACTTATGAGGACGGTGATGGTACTATAGACCTTGTAGTTGGTACTCTTAATCAAGATACTACGGGTCTTGCTGGGACTGCAACGGCTCTTGCAACTGCAAGGACTATCGGTGGAACCTCATTTGATGGAACTGCAAATATAGCTGTTGCTCTTGCTGCGACTGCTACTGCTCTTGCATCCGCTCGTACTATTCACGGCGTATCATTTGATGGTACTGCTAATATAGACTTAACTGAAGTCGTACAAGATACCGTTGGTGCTATGTTCTCTAGTAATACAGAGACAGGAATTACTGTTTCATATGAGGATGGTGATGGGACTATTGATCTTGTAGTTGGTACTTTGAATCAAGACACCACAGGACTTGCTGGAACTGCGACTGCTCTTGCAACGGCCAGAACTATTCATGGTGTAAGTTTTGATGGAACTGCAAACATTGATTTGAGTGAAGTTATTTCTGACACTGTTGGTGCTATGTTTAGTTCTAACACCGAAACATATATAACAGCAACTTATCAGGATGCAGACAATACCATTGACCTAGTAATAGGTACATTAAACCAAGATACTACTGGACTTGCTGGAACCGCCACTGCACTAGCAACTGCTCGTACTATTGGTGGAACTTCCTTTGATGGTACTGCAAATATCGCTGTTGCACTTGCTGCAACCACTACCGCACTCGCTAGTGCAAGAACTATTCATGGTGTTAGTTTTGATGGGACTGCAAACATAGACTTAACTGAAGTTGTACAAGATACAGTTGGTGCTATGTTTAGTTCCAATACTGAAACTGGTGTTACCGTATCGTATGAAGATAGTGATGGAACTATTGATTTAGTAGTTGGTACACTCAATCAAGATACTACAGGACTTGCTGCAACTGCAACCGCTCTTGCAACTGCCAGAACCATTGGTGGAACTTCATTCGATGGTACTGCTAATATTGCAGTAGCACTTTCTGCTACTGCAACTGCTCTTGCTACTGGTAGAACTATAGGAATGACAGGAGATGTTGTTTGGACTTCTCCTTCCTTCACGGGTTCTGGTAATGTAACAGCTGCGGCAACTATTCAAAGTGGTGCAGTAGAAACTGCCATGATTGCAGCTGATGCAATCACTGCTGCTAAGATTGCTGATGATGTAGTTAATTCAGAACATATTGCTGCTGGTGCTATTGATGCAGAACATATGGCTCACAACTCTATTGATAGTGGTTCTTATGTTGATGCAAGTATTGATACAGCACACTATGCTGCTGGTTCTGTGGATGCTACCGCTTTAGGTGCTGATTGTGTAACCGCTGCAAAGATTGGTGATAATGTAATTAATTCGGAACATTACGCAGCGGATTCTATTGATGAAGAGCATATTGCAAATGATGCTGTTGGTTCAGCAGAACTTAAAACATTATCAACATTGTTAATTAAAAACTCAGCAGGGTCTACACTAAAGACCGTACATGGAGCGGGAGCATGATAAAGATATATATATTAGTAGTAGTAATAGGATTGGTTGGCGGCGTATGCTACGGTGGATATTATTACTATAAAGATACTCAAGAACGTATTGGTATTCTCACAGAAAACAATGCAAAGATGATGGTTGCAAAACAAGCACAAGATTTAACCATCAATACATTGATCGCTGATAGAGAAAAATTTGATGAACTAAATAAAGAACTACAGAGTAAATTAGAATCAGCTAATGATTATAAGAATACACTTATAGGAAAATTGCGAAAGCACAACCTCCAAAAACTGTCTATGCAGAAGCCAGGGTTGGTAGAAAAGAAGATAAACAGTGGAACAAAGAAGCTATTTGATTCACTGGAAAAACTTAGCGGTGCTAAGTCTGATCCCATTACTGTTGATAACAAGCGGGTGCAGTAGTTGGAAAAGTGTACTTCCAGTTGAAATAAAAACAGTTGAGGTTGAACGAAAGATTCCTACACAGAATCGTCCACGACCTGTTAGCTTGAATGATATACATTTTTACGTTGTCACTGAACAGAACCTACCAGACTTTAAAGCAAGGTTTGAGAGAGAAAACGGTGACTTGGTAGGATACGTTTTGAGTGTAAGGGATTACGAGACCCTGGCACTCAATATGGCTGAACTGAAGCGCTATATTCAGCAGCAGGGAGAAATTATTATATACTATGAGAAGGCGGTCACACCCCTTCCTGAACAAAAAGAAGAAGAAAAGAAGAAGGATGAAAAATAATGGGAAAATTTAATGGAAAAATAAGTGCAGAATTTACACCGCCTAAGACTTGGGTATTAGAGAAGGGACTGTCTTTTATTACAGAAGACCTAACCGATGCAGATATAGAATGTCTTAAAGAAGTTGGTGCGAATATTTCAACATCAGGTAGAGTTACTTGTAAAAAGGGTATGGTAACAGACTTAGCATCTGTTCCACGAATTGCATGGAATGTTATTGCACCTTGGGATGTAGCACGAGCAGCGGTTATTCATGACCACCTGTATGCAACACTGCGAACTTACTATCACTCAGATGGTATGAACAAGGAGACTTGGAAACGGGCCCGTGCCCTATCTGATAAGATTTTCTTGTTGGGTATGATGTCAGCAGAACCACAGATTTCAAAGTTCAAAATTAAGTCTGCATATTATTCTGTTCGCACGTTCGGCCGTTGGCCAGCTAGTGCAGAGGTATAAATAATATGATGAAAGTATCAGATACTTTTCGAGCATTACCACCAAAGAAAACAAGTCAAGGTGGTAATGATAGTATGATAAAAACATCCTCTATGAATAAGTCTCGCAAGAGATCATATAAAAAATACAGAGGACAAGGTAAACGATAGGAGAGTAACATGGTAGGTATAGATTGTAATAATACAGAATGTGATAATGCATTATGCGATTGTGATCCATGTATGTGTACACAGCAAGAACCTTGCCCTTGTTGTATTAGTGATGAAATTCATGTAGATGGTCCATAAGAATGTGGTTTTTTTTAATTAGCAGCATTGCAGGATCAATTCTTGGGAGTTCAGTAGACAGTTGGTTTGCTGACACTAAGCTCGGGATTTGGTTTTACAATAAAGTTGATGATGTTTCGACATGGGCTTCAAAAAAATTGGGGTTGAAGATTTTAAAGGATGAAAACAATTGGAAGACAAAATATCCAAATGTCGCCATGAAAATCGATAAACTCGAAGCCAGAATTAAGAAACTAGAAAGGGAGAATTAAATGTTTACATGGATGAAAGATAGATTTATGGAACGTACATCGTGGGATGGAGGAGCAATGATTGCCGTTGGTTTGGTAATATTGTTTTTAGGTCCGTTTGCTAAGTATGCTGCTATGGCAGCAATTGCTTGGGGTATTATAACACTATTGAAATCTGAAGAATAGTTATGGCAGAGTTAGAGACTGAGGTTCATCTTCTTAAAAGAGAACTTGATGACCAAAAGAAAATTCACGATAGACTTGACATTGCTATAGAGAAGTTAACTGATCTCTCTAACTCTATCCATCGTATGTTGGCTGTACATGAAGAAAAGATTGCTAAACAAGAAGAATCTATCTTTGAAGCAGAACGGCAAATAGAGGTTCGTAGAAGTGATCTGCTTATTAAAGTTGATGAGTTACATTCTCGTATAACCACAAACACCAAAGAAATTATGACTGCCGCAGCAGAACAACATGCACAACAAAATAAAGAGATACAAAAAATTCGTGATGATATTCAAACCCGTGTGGGTGTACTAGAGAAGTGGCGCTATGTTATTATCGGTGGTAGTATTGTGGCAGGATTTATGCTACAAAAATTTGTTACATTTGGGACTTGACAAAGCTGGTGTATTGATATATACTAGTTCTTATGAATTCGTACATTGACATAAAATATCTTAACATTATCCAGAGCTCTCTTCCTCTCTTTAAGAAGAAGGGAGATTTCTTATGGAATTTCCGCTGTCCTTACTGTGGAGACTCTAAGAAGTCTCGTAGCAAGGCAAGGGGATTTGTCTTTCGTAAGAAGAATGACCTATTCTTCAAGTGTCATAACTGTGGGGTTGGTGCCAATTTAGCGAACCTCATAAAATATGTAGACTCAAATTCTTATGATGACTATATACTAGAACGATATAAAAGTGGTGCCAAGCAGCAGACGCCAGAGCCGGAGTTTAAATTCAATGAGCCAGTGTTTCGCAAAAAAGGTATACTTAAAGGTCTTAAATCTATTCAAGACTTGCCCAAGGAACATCCAGCAAGACAGATTATTGAGAAAAGATTTATACCACCCAAGTCACTCGCCGATTTATATCTATGCGAGTCATTTTATAAATTCACAAATGCACTAGTCCCGAATAAGTTTCCTTCTTTGGAAGGAGACCATCCTAGACTTGTGATTCCTTTTCGTGATGAAGATGGTGAAGTTTTTGCTTATCAAGGTAGGTCGTTTGGAAAAGAACAACCTAAGTATATTACGATACGTCTTGATGACGAACACGATAAAATCTTTGGATTAGATCGTATAGATAACGGAAAGGAAATATATGTTACTGAAGGACCCCTTGACAGTTTATTTTTAGACAACTGTATTGCAGTTGCTGGTTCTGATTTTTCTAAACCATTAAGTATAGGTGGAAAACTTATCCCTAATGGTCAGTTAACGATAGTGTATGACAACGAACCTCGAAATGGTGAGATTGTTAAACAGATAGAAAGGATGATAGGTAAGGGACGGAAGTTAGTGTTGTGGCCGGATAGTATGGAAGAAAAAGATATCAATGATATGATAGTGTCAGGTATGACAAAAGAAGAAATACAAGAAATGATTAAAAATAATACCTTTGTTGACGTTGAAGCTCAACTAAGGTTTGCAGAATGGAGAAAGATAAATGTCTAAACTAAACGGTAACAATTACCTACCAACCCCCTATCAAGAATTTATTCACTTATCAAGATACTCACGATGGTTGCCTGAACATGGCCGGCGTGAAACTTGGTCAGAAACAGTAGGAAGATACTTCAATTTTTTTGATGAGCATCTAATGGAGATGCACAAATATAAATTACCGAAAGATGTACGAGATGAATTAGAAGAAGCAGTTTTAGACTTGAGAGTTATGCCTTCCATGCGTTGTATTATGACAGCCGGAGAAGCACTTAAGCGAGAGAACATCGCTGGATACAACTGTTCTTACGTTGCTATCAATCGTCCACAATCATTTGATGAAATTTTATATATCCTTATGAATGGAACTGGTGTAGGTTTCAGTGTAGAACGACAGTTTGTTTCCCAAATGCCTAGTGTCGCAGAGGAATTTTTCCCAACAGATACAGTAATTACCGTTGCAGATAGTAAGCTTGGTTGGGCTAAAGCATTTAAAGAATTTGTGGGGTTGTTATATATTGGACAGATTCCTCGTTGGGATACATCTAAAGTGCGTCCAGCTGGTGCTCCACTCAAGACTTTTGGTGGTCGTGCAAGTGGACCAGAACCTTTGGAATCCCTCTTTAATTTCACAGTTAATATATTTAAAAATGCAGCAGGACGTAAGTTGTCTTCTGTTGAATGCCATGATGTTGTCTGTAAAATTGCAGAGGTAGTAGTCGTTGGAGGTGTTCGCCGTTCTGCATTGATTAGTCTATCAAATCTATCTGATGATCGTATGCGTGCTGCGAAAAGTGGTCAGTGGTGGGATAATAATCCCCAACGTGCGCTTGCAAATAACAGTGCATGTTATTCAGAGAAACCAGATATTGGTGTATTCATGGACGAATGGAAAGCCCTTTATGATTCTAAGTCAGGTGAACGAGGTATCTTCAATCGTGAGTCTGCTGTTAAGATGGCAGAACGTAGTGGTAGACGCAATACAGACCATGAATTTGGTACGAACCCATGTTCTGAAATCATCTTGCGAGATAGGGAGTTCTGTAATCTTTCAGAAGTTGTAGTAAGGGTCACAGATACACCAGACACCTTAAAGAAAAAAGCACGTCTTGCTGCCCTTCTAGGAACCATACAATCCACACTTACCAACTTTAAATACGTTTCTTCCCAATGGAAAAAGAATTGTGAAGAAGAACGTCTGCTCGGTGTATCTCTTACAGGTATCATGGATTCTCCTTTAACAAACGGTGCTGCTGGAGATTTGCCAAACCTACTTACAGAGTTGCGTGATATAGTTATCGCAACTAATAAAGAATTCTCTGAGAAGATTGGTATCAATCAATCTGTTGCAACAACATGTGTTAAACCTTCTGGTACAGTATCACAATTGGTTGATGCTGCATCTGGTATACATGCTCGCCATAACCCCTACTATATAAGAACAGTAAGAGGTGATAAAAAAGATCCGTTGACAAAGATGATGACAGATGCTGGTTTTCCTGTAGAGGATGATGTTATGAATCCAACTCACACGGCAGTCTTTTCTTTCCCTCAAAAAGTAGAAAGGGGTGCAGTTTTTCGTACAGATAAAACTGCAATTGAACAGTTGGAACTTTGGAAATCTTATCAAGAATTTTGGTGTGAACATAAACCATCTGTTACCATTTCTGTTAAAGAAGATGAATGGATGAAGGTTGGTGCGTGGGTTTTCGAGAATTTTGATATGATGAGTGGAGTAAGTTTCCTACCATTCTCAGAACATTCATATAAACAAGCGCCCTATCAGGACATTGAGAAGAAAGATTACGATGAACTTCTCAAACTTATGCCCAAGAATATTGATTGGTCTAAGTTGTCTGAATATGAAAGGACAGATATGACAGTTGGTTCTCAGGAACTTGCATGTACCGCCGGTGTATGTGAAGTTGTCGATCTTTCGCCTATAACGGAGAATTTGGAATTGAATGCATGAAACTATTAGTCTGTGAAAAATGCGAAGGTGAATTCAAGTTAAAGCACACGATGGACGAGGGATATTACAACGTATCCTTCTGTCCATTCTGTGGTGAAGATTTAAACGAAGAGCTTGAAGACATAGTAGAATGGGAGGATGACGATTGATAAGTGTATATGATGATTTGATTGAAACAGATTTACATAAAGATTTATATGGTTGGGGTCAAAGTGTATCATGGTATCATCGTTGGTATGCTGTTCAAAAAACTGAAGAACAGGATATGTCAATTAATGAATATCAACCATCAGTTCAAGGCAATTTTAATAACAAACATATTTTAGGATCAGATAGAACTCTCGCTGCTCTATCTAATTTAATGAAATTTAGTATGTACAGACACCCTATAGGGTGGGATGATAAGTCTACTAAAGAACGCAATCCTCTTGTGTATGATTTGTGGACTAAAATAAACAATCATGTATGGAATGGAAAAGCAAGTCTGGATGGTTTACCAGAAGGTATTGGTGGCCTTAATGGACCTAGACAATTATTCAATAAAGGAAAAAGTTTTTACGAAAAGTATGATGTAGATGTGAAAATTAAAAAGTTTACATCATATATGAATTGTAGATCTACAGAGGTATTAAGAACTGGTGGCCCAACCTCTCATATGGGACAACACCATAGAGATACAGAATATGATGAAGAAAACAACCACCCAAATTCAGATAAATATTTTACAGTATTATACAATCTAAATCAAACATGGAATCCTATTTGGGGTGGAGAGATTATGTTTTATGATGAGGAAGACACAGGATACACTCATTGGAATCGTGAGTATAATATAGGATATCCTATCAAAGTTGTGGGACATAAACCTAGTCGGGTAATTATATATCCACATAATATAACCCACAGTACACAGTCTCCAAAAGGTAGCGCACCAGAGATGACACAAAAACTTGCGTTTAGGGTGAAGATAAATGATTAAGAAATTTGAATATGTTTATTATAATGTGATGTTAAATCCTTTGATGTTAAAGAGGATTAATAATGCCAACAATGTCCATGAAGATTTTCCTACAGACCATGTTAGGAAAGGTTTTATAGAAGCCACATTAAAAGAACAGAAGATTAGAAATAAAACAAGGGGTACTTGTGCTATAGATAGAACTGGTGAATACCAGTTTCAATATAACACGGTTGGACAAACTATGCTTCCCTTTGAGTGGTTCGATCAGTCAGGAAGTATTGTAGATTCTCAGTGGTGTTTGGAAAATCTTCTTGTAGAACGAGCATCCAAAATTAAAAACCAAGATAAAGAAGTGCAATTCTTTTGGAGTGGTGGTGTTGATTCAACTACTGCACTTGCAATTCTAAAAGATGTTTGTCCTGATCAACTTATGATACAGATGACACCTTCCAGTATCGAAGAGAACCCAAGGTTATATGAGAGTTTAGTTAAAAATCTTAAACATGATATCCATGAAGGAGATGATGTTTATAGTACAGCAAATCCAGATAAATATCTTGTAGTAGAATGCGGTGCCGCAGATGCATTGTATGGTTCTATGGGTGGAGATCATTTACATGGAGACAAGACACGAATCTGGAGATTGCGTAACAGATTTGGTAGAGCGTCACGAAGATTTAGGTTCTTTCAGAATTGGAATAAAGACACTATCAATTTGGATAACATCTGGCCTTTCTATGAGACACCACAAATAGAACAGTGGTTTATCAATAGACTTATAGAAGGAGATATAGAACCTTTTGATCGAGATGATGTTGAAAACTATCCAAAACAAAAACTTGCCTTCAGAAAAATCATTGAAAAGTGGACAGGTGATAGTGAATATGCATGGAACAAAACAGGAGAGTGGAGTATTCGTGCAAACCAATCTACGATTAGAGATTTAAGAGAATCAGGTAGTGCTAAAGATGCATACAAACTTCTTGCTATTACAAGTGATGGTAAATGTGTAAATAGAGAGAACTTTAGAAACAAAGCAGTATTTCCTTATCTTAACACTCAATACTTTCCTGAGTTAAAGGTGTGGAAAAAGAACAACAAAGGGATGGGGTTAGTATTAGGTAAAAAATAGCTGTGAGGCTAAATCTTTTTGGGTCTCATAATCACGAGCAAAAAATCTCGGCATATTTTTACCGACCACCCCTTTCGGAAATAAAGATGCAAAATCCTTGGTATGTATGGTTGACACTTATGTTAACGGCTACCTTTATAGCATGGGCTATTTGGATGAAATGTAATGGATATGTAATTGGATGAAAACCTCGTCAGCTAAGGCAAAAGGTCGCAGATTTCAACAGTGGGTTCGTGACCAACTAATAGAACAATTGAACGTACATCCAGAGGATGTAGAATCTCGCAGTATGGGTGCTGGTGGTGAAGACCTTATCATGGCACGAGCTGCAAGAGAGAAGTTTCCATATTCTATTGAGTGTAAAAATCAAGAGTCACTCAACATATGGAAATCATATGAACAGGCAGAAGCAAACTCTGGAGATTATGAACCAGTAGTTTTTATTAAACGAAATAATCAAAAACCCTTAGTGGTGGTTGATGCAGAATACTTTGTGAGGTTACATAATGGAAAATGATGGAAATCTGTGTGAATTTATTGGTGAAGAATTAGAAGTTCCTACTCGTAAATGTTATAAATGTGGTGAAACTAAAATATTAGAGAATTTTTCTATTCGCATCATGGGTATGGTAGGACCAGAATATCGAAATGAATGTAAGCAGTGTAAGGGTAGAGAAACATCTGTAGCTGCAAAGTTAAAGAAAGAATATGCTATTATTAAACCTTCTATGGATGATGAATGTATCATATGTCAAAGGACAGAAAGATCTATAAAGGAAAGTGGTAGATTTTCTCAAACTAAAACTCCAAAGTCAGTTTGGACTTTAGATCATGACCATGAAACAGGAAAATTTCGTGGATGGATTTGTAATTATTGTAACATGATGTTAAGTCGTGCTGATGATAATCCAGAGGTATTGCGAAGAGGATCAGATTATCTAGAAGGAAAATTGAAATGAACTGGTGGATCGAAGAATATAAACAATATCATGCTGAGTTAAATACAAATTATCCCGGCGATAATTTAAAACCACAACTACATCATATTATAGATTTAGTAAAAGATACTAAATCTGAAACTCTATTAGATTATGGTTGTGGTAAGGGTTTACAATATACCAAATATAACCACCATGAAGACCTTGGTGTCATGCCAACCCTCTATGACCCCGCTGTTCCAGAGTTTGATGAATTACCAGATGGTAAATTCGATGGTGTGTATTCAACAGACGTAATGGAACATATCCCTAAAGAACAAATTCCAGAAACATTTGATATGATTTTTTCAAGAGCAGAGAGATTTGTTTTTCTTGCAATATGCACTCAGCCTGCTATTGCAGTACTACCAAGTGGGGAAAATGCTCACTGTACGGTAGAACCTATCGGGTGGTGGATAACCATGATTGAAAAGTATGCACCCAAGAAAGTATACACTCACGTTAAGACTTATGGTAAGTGCAACAATTACCATATATTGAATGAAGACTTATACTTAGAATGGTATCTAAATCAACACTAGTTGCAGCTTTTTCGATCTATAAATAACAATTCTACCTAAATAGTCCGTAAAGGAGAATACTATGGAGGCATTCAAGATGATTGCTGACTTAGGGTTTTCGATTGCTGCTGTAATAGGTGGTGGCTTTTTTATTATTTTACTCTTGAAATATATTTTGGAATCGGTGGTTAACAAAGCAAATGGATTAAACGGTATGATCTCTGCATTAGATAACAGAGTGAAGACTATTAATAACGAGATAGTTCGACTAGATGCTTTGATTTGTCATGCGTTGGGTGTTAAACCTGATACCCGAAGATTGAGCGCCGCCGACGGCAAGGAAGATGCTAGGAAAGACTGATGGAAGAGATTATTAATGCAATAAACCAGTATGGCGTACCTACAGTTGTAGCTGTTGGTATGTCATACTTCATTTTTTACATTTGGAAATATGTGACGGGTACAATATTACCATCCTTGAGTCAAGCTTCGACAACACTCATAGGATTAATTGATAGAATACGAATGTTAGACAATGATATGATCCGATTGGATCAAAAGATTAATACGATAATAGAAATACAAGATCAACAAAATGACCCTTTTGCGAGTGCAAATCAGAAGCGTAAAGATGCAGCGCAAGATTTTAAAATCGTAGAAAACGCTGAGAAAATAGAAGCGATTAAGGAGAAGTCATGATTAAAATTATGGTTGGTATGATTACATTATTCTGCATCACAAGTACTGTACATGGTGCAAACTTGACTCATCAATGGAAGTCACCGGCTTTCAGTGGACAGGGTTATAGTTCGCATGTCCTTACGATTGAAAATCAAGAATTTTCTCGTAAGAAAGTAATTAAGGATAAAAAAGAAGCAGAGGCAAGACAGTTAGCCCGTGATGAAGCGAACACCAACCTTTCTAAGTTTATGAAAAACGTCGAATCCAGAATATATGCACAACTATCCAAACAACTAGTAGACAGTATGTTTGGAGAAGATGCATCAACTTCTGGTACTGTGGTTTTTGAGGGAACAACTATTAGTTATGTAAAAAGCAGTGACACAGTAGAGTTAACAATAGTGGAGGCAAATGGTAGTTCAACGGTTATCACGGTTCCTGTTGGGGATTTTACTTTTTAGTGTAGTTGGTTGTACAGCGGTTCAAGAACGAGAAGAACCCATAACAACGTCAACTCCTATGGTAGATAAACTGGCAGTAATAACACCACCTGTTCGGAAGGTGACGATTGCAGTATATAAATTTGGAGATATGACTGGCCAGAGAAAGCCTAGTAATGCTCTAGCTTTGCTAAGTACTGCTGTCACCCAAGGTGCTGACGTGTGGCTCATACAGGCTTTGAAACGAGCAGGGAATGGTGAGTGGTTTCAAGTTATAGAAAGAATAGGACTCGATAATTTACTAAAAGAAAGACAAATAATACGGAACACACGAAAATCATATGAAGGAAAAGAAGCAAAGAAAGTTTCACCACTCCTATTCGCTGGAGTTATTTTAGAGGGTGGTATTGTAGGTTATGATACAGATATCGTTACTGGTGGACTTGGTGCCAGATATCTAGGAATAGGTATTCATGATGAATATCGAAGAGATATGATATCGGTAGGATTAAGATTAATATCTGTACAGAGAGGTGAGGTTTTGTTAGCAGTTAGTTCTGAGAAAACTATATTAAGTACTAAAGTTGGTCTTAATGTATTTAAGTTTTTAGATATGGGAACGAAATTGTTAGAGACTGAAGCTGGATTTACACAAAATGAATCTGCTACTTATGCAGTAAGAAAAGCAATTGAACAAGCAGTCATTCAAGTTATTAACGATGGAGAAAAGAAGGGGTTATGGGAGTTTAAAAATAACGAAACATCTCAACAATTAGAGGAGAAATAAAATGAGAACAAGCATACTTACAGTACTCGCTTACTTTGTTATGTGCAGTGTGAGTTATGCGAGTGACGTTTATATAACACAGTCAGGTGCAAGTTTGACTGCAAACATCAATCAAGATGGACAAACCAATAAGTTTGGTGATGCAACTACGGCAGTTACCTTAACAGGTGACAACCAGACATTGGACATTGACCAAGTTGGTAATACTAATACGATTGCTGCATCTGTTGTAGGTGCAACACAAACATTGACAGTCAATCAGACAGGTAATAGTAATACTTCTACGGTGACAGTCGGTTCAAACTCTGCGGCTGATGATAACAGTATTATCCAGACAATCACTGGTAGTTCAAATACGACAACAGTTAATGTTGGTACTTCTGCTGCTTCTGGTGATGCTGACATTGATTTAGTAGCAACAGGTAGTAGCAATACTGTAACCATTAATGAAAACAGTACAGCGACAATGGTTGGTTCAGATAAGAAAGTGACATCTGTTACTTTAATTGGTTCTAGTAACACAGTGACTTCAACACATACTGGTGCTGCTGACCAAGATACTACTCTACATCATACAGGTGCATCCAGTACATTTGCGATTACACAGGGTGGTGCATATGATGGTTCAACCGTCATAACAACAGTGGGATCAGGACATAATGTTACGGTTACTATGGACGATTAGTATCATTCTCTTTAGTACCAGTGCTTATGGTTCTATCGGGAATGTAGTAAAACATAAAGGGAATGCTTCTGTAGAACGGAGTGGAGAAAAGTCTGTTCTGAAGAAAGGTTCTGATATTGAGTTTAAAGATAATGTGAGAACAGGAGATGGTGACATTGGTATCACGTTTGTTGATGAAACCAATGTAGCTGTCAGTCCTCACAGTTCTTTGATAATAGATGAATTTATCTATGACCCCAATTCTAAAACAGGGTCTAAGTTGGTGATGAACATTGCCCTTGGCACAGTACGTTATGCCAGTGGTAATATTGCAAAACTAAGTAGACAGAATGTGGATATTCGAACTCCTACTGCAAGAATAGGTGTACGAGGTACAGCGTTTAGTATGACGGTGGATGAGATAGGAAAGTCACTTGTAATTCTACTTCCTAATGCAGATGGAACAGTGGGTGAAATTGATGTTATGAGTGCATCTGGTATAGTTCGATTAAACAAACCATTTCAGGCAACTACAGTTGGTGTTGCAGAAGGGAATCCTTCTAAACCAGTGATACTTGATTTGACGTTAGATCAAATTAACAATATGTTAATCATTAGACCACCAAAAGAGAAACTTGTAGAAATAGTGAAGGATTCTAAGAAGTCAGCTAATCTCTTGGACATAGACTTCCTAGAATACGCTGAGTTAGAAGCAAATGAACTTGAAGAAGACCAACTTGCATTTGGTCTCTTGGATGTTAATGAGTTGGATGTTGAATTGCTTAGTAATATTCTCGACAAACTTAATGCCACCTTTGACAAGAAATCAAAGACACTTCATGTAGATGCAAGAACATCAGGATTTAATAAAGAAACTGGTGTGAATACTATTATTGATGGTAATTTTTTAGAGATTATTCGGTATTCTGGTAGTAGTGCTACTTGGTTGACACTAAATGGTGATTACGGATATCAAATAAATTTAACACAAGCAGGAATTCCTGTGCCGGAGATGACTTCAAATGATTCGATTGATAACATTATTACTATCTATCAGTCTGAGTAGCTTTGCATATGCTGGCAACAGCGTGTTCATTGAACAGATTGGTACGAGTACAGACTCCACGATAACCGTAGATATTGATGGCAACGATAATGCTGTCAATCTTACTATGGAAGGCACCAACAATGAG
>Ga0114997_10001060_pt1 | contig 22878 bp, 14 predicted proteins | sample ArcticOcean_MG_C_2_FD_87045 | JGI IMG/M metagenome (GOLD analysis project Ga0114997, IMG submission 87045) | Marine microbial communities from western Arctic Ocean - ArcticOcean_MG_CB4_136 | ecosystem: Environmental > Aquatic > Marine > Oceanic | place: Arctic Ocean: Canada Basin | collected...
AAGATCCATTGTTATTCCTCTCCGTTTCCGAGTGATTTCTCTAAAGCCTCGATTCTACTTTCTAATGAATGTGAGCGGGTTAGAACCGTCCAAGTCCAAATGGCAAGGGCTGAAATCATTCCAAGATATGCCGTTGCGAGATAAATTTGTCCAGACATTAAATCACCTCCTCATATTTGCTTGCTAAATCTTCGAGTCGAAGTTCTAGATCGGCTAAACGCATACCCGAGATTATGTGGCCAACGATAAGAATTGTGAACGAAATCGCTCCGGCCAAGAGGACCAACCCCATATCAGAGTTGAGTGACCCTTCACTTGTTCCAACAACTGGTCCCGGATGGCGTATTTGCCAAATTCTTGTGGCGAAATAAGTAATTGGAACCAATAGGAATCCATACATTCCAAAGGTGGAAAATGTATCTCGGGTTTCAATGCCGTCTGGTTGAGATCGACGCCCAAGAACCAAAAAGAGTGAAAGCAATGTTAACATTGCAAAGGTATTCAGTCTTACATCGGTCCAATCCCATGGTATTCCCCATTCGGCTGCACCCCAAATTGTCCCCGATAAAACACACATCAATCCGGTTGCAAGCCCAGCTTCACTGCTGGCGACATGCAATCTCCAAGCCCATTGTTGTCGTTTGAAAAACCACATAGTCGAGCCGATAAATAAGAATAAAAAAGACAACATCGCGGCCCAAGCACTTGGGACGTGCCAATAGAATATCCTTTGAGCATCAGGGGATTCAAATGCCTCGATGGCAACTGAAGGAGCCCAGGTCAAACCAAGCCATAATGTTAGACCAGCGCCAGCCATGCCGGCTAGGGTTAGGGCCTCACCAAGTCGCTTCATCAGTATAGGCCCATAGGGCCTACTGTTTGAACCTTGACTAAGAAAGGCGACTCACTAAAATCGCCCAAGGAAGGATTAATATTGGGGTTAACAATCTTAGCATTACAGCATTTGGCCGGGCTAATCTGAGGGTTGCATGGGAAAGGGCCGCAACGATGATTGCAGTAAATGCTCCTAAGAACGCTCCAGAAAGTATGACTTTTAGATCCCAATAACCGGCGATTGCACTCGATAGAATTGTGAGAGCCCCACACCCCAAAAAAACATGGAAAAAAGCGTTTGGTGGAGCGGCCATTCTGGCGTACCACCAAGCATGAGCGCGGTTCTCCTGTAATAATTTAAACACAGGGTCTCCATTTAATCCAGCAGCCAATGCAGGTGCGAGAATGAATGCAAATAACATCTCGGAATCCAATTGCTTTGGATTAATAAAAGCCAGCAATGATCCCAACACCAATAACCCGGCAATGCCATTATTTGCTAGGCCAGACATAGTGCGAATATTAAGTCTTGAACCTACATTTTTTTTACTGGCCGTTGTCGTTTCAATTTTCGTGAAATTTCCAACCTGCGGAGATTGTTTTTCTTCAAAAAATGGGAAGGTGATAATCCGATTAGCAACCGCACTAATTTTTTCATTATGACTTGCGATTAAAATCCCATGACCGCCAGCCGCAAGATTCAGTAAATTTTCGACTAATTTATCGACGCTCAAATCGTCGAGACCGCTATCTGGTTCGTCGAGTAGAATTGCGACGGGTTCTTCGGAGATCATAGCAGGTAATATACCGGATAATACTGCGATCTTGCGGCGTTGACCACCTGATAAAAATGCTATTTTATCGTTGATTCGGTGATCTAAATTCCACTCTGCCAATAAAGATTTGACATCGAATTCAACCTGTGCAACATCGGTCAATCTTTCACCTACCAATTCATCTCCCATCACACAATCATCTTGTAAGCATAATCCGAAAGATGCACGGCCTCTTCGGCCCTGATGATCTCTGATGATTTGATTTTGGATCGTTGAAGAGCCTTTTTCTAAATTTAATAGACCAGCAGCAGCTTCGATAACGGTTGATTTACCACACCCGTTTTCGCCGATTAACACAACCACTTCGCCATTATTGACTTTCAAATCCCACCCGGTCAAAACCTCCTTACGACCTCGACGTACGGTTAGGTCTTCCAACTCGATTAAAACCGCCATCAAACCTCGCCACCGACCGCATTGCCTTCAAGCCGCCGCCTCCTCGGGGGTAATCATGGAGTTGTTTCTTCTCGCACTTTGGGTGCTGGCAATTTTGGCACCGTTAGTATGGGCTTGGCGGGAAAAAGCATCGATTGCTATGGCGATGACTCTATCATTACTATTCGGTTATATCGTCCAATTAATCTGGGTTTGGACCGGTTATAATTACTTGGTTGTTAATTTGTGGATGGTCCCGGCATGGGTCGAACAGGGCAGGCTATTTACACTGATTTCAGCAGGATTTGCCCATTCGCCTAGCGATCCACTCCACGTTCTCGGCAATATCGTGATAATCGCTCTGGTTGGTATTCCGTTAGAACAACGCTTGGGCAGAGGGAGATGGCTAATATCCTACATTATCGGACTCCTTGGGGGTTCGATAGCTTGGACTTTAGCAAATCCCGGTTCTTATGTACCTGCTTTGGGCGCTTCAGGTGCCGCATTTGGAATTTTAGGCACATATCTTGCAGGTTGGCCTAATGATAAGGTCTATTTTCCATTCATCATCATCAGGCCATGGCCGGTCCAATTTATTGCTTTGGTTTATTTTGGTATGGAGGTCGTTAAGGCTTGGCAAGTATATGGATTTGAAGAGGTCTCAGATGTAGCCCATATGGCCCATTTAGGTGGATTTATTCTTGCGTATTTTACTTTGCCATTGGTCAAAAAAGGTAGTTCTTGGACCCCTGTGGAACAGATGATTGGATTGCCGAGCGACCACCCATTCATTGGAGTTGATGAACTAATCACAAAATTGAGAGATGAAGGAGATGAAAAAGAGACTCGGCAAGCATGGATGGAAGAGATTTCAGTACGAGCAGATTGCCCGGTGTGTTCGGGGAAATTAGTGGTTGAAAATTTGCGAATAAAATGTGCAGATTCAAAATTACATTTACATTGGCCATGAGCCCCTACGGGGCTCGCAACGCAACAAGGTTCATTGGTGCGTTCGACCGCCCCTAAGTTAGGATGAACTCTATGCGTGACACCAAAGCCCTCCTTTTGGTCATCATTTTCCTCATCGCAGATCTCTCTGCTATGGCTACTGCAATTCAATTTGGAGATGGCGATGATGAGAGATTACCGTTTAGGGGTGATAAATATTCTACCGAAGAATATGGTTGGTGGTTTTCATATGGGCCCGATGTGGATTCTGATGGTTTGGATGACCGCTTAGAGCGGGTTATGTCAGGCCAAGAATCTGTTTCCACAACTGCAATCCTAGATTCAAACGGCGATAAAACTGTTGCGATAATCATCGATTTCGCTTGGCATCCCGGTCAGGATGAAATTGACATGGTAAAACAAATTTTACAGCGATATGGCTGGGAGTCCGATGATGCTTGGTTCCAAGTATTGGATTCACTCGATGCCATAGTTGTCGACCATGTGCCCATCGATGCTTTGATGGAAATCCATTCACTCGAAGCCGTGGTTGTAATCGAGATGCAAAACGTGATGATTCCAACCATGGCAAATGCTAACCCGGCAACAAGAATTCGCCCCTCAGATGTATATTCAGGAACCGTTTACGACCGCGGTTACGATGGCACAGGAATTGTGATAGCCGTTCTAGATAGCGGTGTCGACAATGAACACCGTTCTCTAAATGATTTTGATGACCAAAATGATGAGCCGGACCTAGATCCTAATTCGTACGATGACCAAAAATGGGTCGCTGGTTTTGATGCGACCTCGCAAGCTGCTAATCGGGATGGATCCCAGGATCCGGATGATGGACAAGGCCATGGCACTCATGTAGCCGGTATAGCATTGGGAACTGGAGACTCGACTGAAATTCATATGGGCGCAGCACCAGGTGCCTTTTTGGTAGACATCAAGGTCTTGACAGATTCGGGGGGAACCAATTCTCAAAATTCACTCAACGGCATCCAATGGATGATTACTAACAAGGATAAAAATTGGGGCAATGGCGCCAACGGTATTCAAATTGGGCAGATGTCATTCGGTTCGATTGGGAGCCCATTAGATCCGAATGATTCAGGAGATAACGGAACCAGTGCTGAAGCGAGATTAGTCAATAATGCAACCGAAAATGGCATCGTTTGTGTTATCGCTGCCGGCAATGATGGCAAGCGTAGAATCGCTTCACCAGGAAGTGCTGATGGTGCAATTACCGTTGCGAGTACAGATGATGCAGATACCATCAACCGCACAGATGACTTTATCGCAGACTATTCTAATTCTGGACCAAGAGATAGTGATAACGATGACGATGATTGGGATGAATTAAAGCCCGATGTAAGCTCGTATGGAAGCGGTATCATGTCAGCATCTGCAGCGACGGGCAGCTCACTTCCGGGATCTCCACGCCCGATGGCTGATCGTGGTTATGAATCGAAAGACGGAACTTCAATGTCGACACCATTGGTTTCAGGTGTGGTTGCATTGATGCTTCAAGCCGAATCTTCATTGACCCCTGAAGAGGTCAAAGATATATTGAGGAATTCTTCGGAAGTTTGGGGTACAGCAAGTCAAACCGATGTATCTGATCGATGGAATTCGGATTGGGGCTTTGGATTGGTCGATGCATCATGTGCGGTTGACATGGTCTTAGAACGGCCATGTACTCCACTCGCTCAAGGCGGTGATGTCATAATTACCCCACCTCCCGGTAATGATACGGATGCTGGTGTAAACATCTCCTCGCCAACAAATGGGACATGGTTCATTGTTGACGATATGGTTCGAATACAAGGGTCCGTAGTTGAAGATACTGGACCTTGGTCACAAATAGATATCAAAATCACTCAATATCTTTCTACTGTCGAAGAAATTGTCCTGATGGATTGGACTACTGCCGGCGGAGATGAAGATTCTTGGTATCTCGATGTTTTAATCAAAGAGAATTGGGTGGATGATGATGAAACCCATATCGTAATCGAAGCTCGAGCAATCGGGCCTGGAGAAAAATCTTCCCTCGATGCAAGATGGGGCCAAATCGGTCGAATGATGGTATCGTTTGGTTCGCCTTCAAGTGGTTCAACCTTGACCGATACGGTCTCATTTAGTGGAACTGCTCAAGGGATTGAACCTTCCAAATTGAAATATAAAATAAACTCTGAAGATTGGAAAGACGCTCATACATTTGATTCAAATAATAACGATGTACAAGATTGGTCTTTTACTTGGGATTCGACCGAAGTAAGTGATGGCTCCCACAGAGTTTCAGTCAAACTGGTCAATATCAGCGGAATAGAATCTGAAATAACCAGAAGAACATTCACTATCGATAATATGCCGGCTGCTCCGGCTCTTCGATTCCAAGGAGTGGTTGAGATTTTGGACCAGGATTTACCTGCTTCATCTGCGATTGCAGGAACTATTCTCGAAGTGCACTTCAATATTGTAAATACCGGCGATTCAGATGCAACCAATCTGCATGTAATGTTGAATGCGCCAGGTTCAGATTCGAGCACATATCCAAATGAAGGAAGGATTCCAAGATTGGAATCAGGTGAGACCACTAGCATTATTTTATGGTGGTGGGCTACCGAGCCGGGAGAACATCAAGTATCCTTATTGATCGATCCGAACGGGGATCAACTAGAAGCAGATGTAAGCGATAATAATTACACCTTTGATTTTACAATCGAACCGAGACCGGTCGAACCAACCCTACGGTTTTTGACTAGTGCAATCACAACTTCACCATCTATCCCTTCACCATCGACCGAAGCGGTACCAGTCGGCTTCAGCATCAGCGTTAGAATTGATAATTTAGGTCAAAGCGATGCAACAGATATCAAGATGACTCTACATTGGAAAGACGATGGATTTTGGGATGAAATCGATTATCGCATGATTGCGGTAATCCCTGGCTCAACCAGTGATAGTGGTCATAAATCGGTACAATTCACTCATAGTTACGGTTCGGTTAATCTTTTGGAGTATAAGGTGGAATTATCAGGTGACGGGGTTGAGGCTAAATTTAGCACTCACAGTTTTGCAATCGTCGTCGATGAGTACGAGACCGGTTCAGCGACTAGATTGACTCTATCTGATAGCGAAGCCGTACTTGGCTTTGTAGGATTACCAAATGGAGGCCTTCTTTTTACAACAAGAGATGGTGAACTTCACGCGAGGACGGTTACCCCAACTTTCGGGATGCCGGGAGATACAACTATCGAGAGTAATTGGGCTGGAGAGTTTGCATTTACCGCAAGGTCTGATGGCCGAGCCCACATTGCTTGGTCCAAAAGATTCAACGATGATTTTGGCTATACGATGACAGATATTTCGATGGCTTCGATCGGAATCCAAGGAGACATTGGCGGCGAGTCATCTTATCTTGAGCCATTAAAACAATCCGAAGGTAATTATTGGGGCCTCGATTTGGCCGAACGGTCAGGTCAAGTGATTTTAGCCGGCTATCATCGAGATATTTCGACCTCTGGTTCATGGAATGATATCACCAATGTATTCCTGCTTCAAAACGAGGATGGGGGCAAAACAACCGGCTGGATAAGCCGAATGAATGTAATTTCCGACATTGATATTAAACCACACCAAGGTGATCCATTAGCGGTTGCAATCGGTGAAAAATATGTCCACTTACTCTATCAAGAAATTAGAGACGATGTTACAGGAGTCGACAGAGTCGGATTGTTTTATGCTCATGGTGAGATGACAAATACACCTTTTACTTTCCAAGCACCTGCGGGTGACGATGCCTCGATGCCCGAGATGATGGCATTATCTATCGATAACGAAGATGTATTGGTAGCAGCATGGATTGAAGGTCGAGGTAAAAGTGCAGAACTGATGACTGTTGTAAACGATGTGATATGGTCAAATGATTTAGTCAATAATTTGAGTTCACCCGGAATTACCAAAGTAGCGATGATGGCATTTAAAGATGGTTCAATCAAGATATTTTTCGATGAAATCGGCATCCACGGCCCTGCTGTTAGATATGGCATGTATAATGCCGGGGATGAAAAAGTGGGGCTCTCAAATTTAATTGGTGAGGGCCATATAGTCGGTGGAGGCAGTATCGGCGAAGACGCGATGGTGGTGATGGTTTCACCATCTGGCCAAGTTAGTGCAAGAAAAATTGTATATTTATTCCCCGCAGTCGATGAAGATGACGCTGGCGGCTTTTTAGATTCATTATTGGAACCATTACCCGGGGATACCCGTGAACAAAAATTAATGGTTATAGGGGTGATTGGGGCGGTTTTATTCCTTCTGTTAATCACGGTGGTAGTCGTTTTGAAGAAGAGCCATGAAGAGGAGGAATTGGATGAGAACTATTCTGAAGTCGAATTATTAGTTCAGCCTGAATCGGATGATAAAGTGTTGATAGCGATCGATGAGGATGGTTCGGGAGATTTAGAGATCAGCCTCGATAAACCAAATGTCGAGATTGAAAACGATGAAAGAAATCTATCCGAAGTGCTTGAAGCAAAGGTTGAGGCTGGTGAAGCCTCATCTCGGCTTGAACGGCGGATGAAGCGTAAGGAAGAGCGTGAAGTCATAGAAAAATTCGAAGACTTGATCGCACAATTGCCACCCCCCGGCCAACTTGGGATCTTACCGATGCCAGCACCACCAAGCCCAGGAGAGTTAGGCATGGAATTGCCCCCGCTACCAACGTTACCTGCGCCTGAAAGAAACGTGACCTGCCTAGAATGTGCAGCTTCAATTACGGTTAAGGACATGACATTGAGAAAAATAGATTGTCCGATTTGCTCTGCAAATATAGATATGTGATGGTTGATAATTATGTGTGGGATTTTTGGATATATCGGACCGAAACAAGCGGCACCCATATTGGTCGAAGGCTTGAGAAGATTGGAATATCGTGGTTATGATTCAACCGGAATCGTAGTTCGAAATGGTGGACTTCAGGTCCACAAGAAAATCGGTAAGGTTTCTGATTTGAAGACGGTTTTACCAAAGAAAATCCCTGGCACTATCGGAATTGCCCATACTAGATGGGCAACCCATGGTGGGGTGACCGACCAAAACGCTCATCCCCACCTGAATAATTCAAATGATATTGCGATAGTTCATAATGGAATTATCAATAATTTCCGTGGCTTGAGATCAAAGTTGGAACAAAAAGGTATTGATTTGGTTTCTGAAACCGATTCAGAGGTGTTGGTTCATATGATTTCGATTGGTTTATCTTCTGGTCAGTCACCACTTGAAGCGGTTCGCCAAACGCTGAATAGAATCAGCGGCACCTGGGGATTATGTGTATTATTCAAAGAGCATGACCTAATTATTTGTGCTCGAAATGGGTCACCCTTGATTTTAGGTGATGGCGATAACGAATATTTTGTATCATCGGACCCCCATGCACTCACGCCACATACACAGAATTTCTTCTTCTTAGAAGATGGTGATATGGCGGTTTTAGATCGAGATGGAATCACAATATCGAGGCTGGATGGCCAAAGCTCTCAGACTCAAATGACAAGTGTAGAAGAGGAGTGGGACGAGGCAGAATTAGGTTCATTCCCCCATTATATGTTGAAAGAAATCCATGACCAACCAGAATCGATTCGCCGTTGTATTAGTGGAAGATTGGATTCAACCAACGGGACTGCTAAATTAGCAGGGCTAAAGGCTACACCAAAGCAAATGATGAAAGCACCTCATATCAGATTAATCGGCTGCGGAACCTCGTTACACGCGTGCCAAATCGGCCAACTTGCGATCGAACAATTAGCTCGAATTCCAAGTGTTGCTCATGTGGCGAGTGAATTCAGATATAATGATTCAATTATCAATACCGATGCTTTTCATCTGGTCTTATCTCAATCGGGAGAAACCGCTGATACTATTTCAGCGGTCAAAGAAATTCAGATCAAAGGTGGAGAAGTTCATGGGCTCATCAATGTGGTCGGTTCAACCATTGCTCGATTATGTGGCCAAGGGGTGTATATCCATAGTGGCCCAGAACAATCGGTTGCTAGTACCAAGGCGTTTTCCAATATGGTAACAGCTCTTCTAATGTTTGCAATGAAATTAGGCCGCACTCGTTCCTTTTCGCGCGAAAGGGGCCGGAAAATAATCAAGGAATTTAGGCAAATACCCGATAAAGTAACTCATTATTTGGCCAATCAAGGTCCGATTATGGAAGCGGTCGAGTTGGTAAAAGGTGCAAAATGCGTCCTCTTCCTTGGCCGTGGGCTCTCGACACCAGTAGCCCGAGAAGGAGCGTTAAAACTGATGGAAATAGCCTACGTACCTTGTTTGGCTTATCCAGCAGGCGAGATGAAGCACGGACCTATCGCACTTTTGGAAGAAGGCTCCCCCGTTGTCGTTGTCATACCCAACGATAAACACAAAGAAAAAACCCTTGGCTCAATCCATGAATGCAAAGCCCGAGGCGCAAAAATAATCTTAATACATGAAGAGGGTGATGAGGTAGGAGAAGAAGGCGATGTATCGATTGCAGTCCCACCTTGCGACCCATTACTATCGCCGTTATTGACAGTTGTACCTCTACAATTGATCGCTTACCATACCGCCTTGGCGAATGGATGTGATGTTGATAGGCCAAGAAACTTAGCTAAGTCCGTCACCGTCGAGTGATTCAAAAAGTAAATCTTCAGTTTATTGTGAATCTTTGATCCTCAGAATTCCAAGTCAAAGGGTCATATCCGAGTCGGTGTTGGGTATGTCGCATCTTGATTACTCCAATCTTTCTAGTGATGTCGTCGCCGTCTCGATCCATGGTTAAATGGATGACTCCGTCGCTGAGATAGTCTTCAACTCCGTATTCACCAAATTGCTTGTGGTCTTCTCCGGTCATCTCACAGATGAAGAATGAAGTCAATTCAAGTCGGCGGCAAGCCTCGAATAACCGGAAGATCTCGTCTCGAGGATTTTCCATTTTTGTTAAAGTGAAAAATGCTCCGAGAGAATCGAAAACCAATAATTCAAAGCCGATAGATTGGCGATAAGAGGTTAATTGCTTGATCAATTGGCCCATCCAATCGATACGATTGCTCATGCCCTGTTCGTCTAATTGGACCCGGAGATCACTCAGGTCGATAATTGCGATTCTGTTACGAACTCTCGGGTCGTCAACATTCATTCCCATATTTTCCATATGAGAGCGTAGGCTGTCCTTTCCCTGTTCAAGCGTTACGTAAATTCCGCTGGTATCACCGTATAACACCGCATTGTAAAGCAAAGAAAATGTGACCGAGGATTTCATCGATCCCGATTGACCTGCGACCAAACAAATATGGCCTTGAGGGATGCCACCGTTCATATTTTCATCGAGTCCAGCAATGTGGGTTGGAATTCTCTCGATTGTACTCATAGGGTCTCACCATGTCGGTGTAATGTCGATGTTCTCTTCAAGGTGACCCCCGAACGGCTTGTTATGTCGGTCTGGTTGGCAAGTGGTTCAGACCGAAGGTTTTCGATCCTTTCTAAGTTGGTAGATGATTTACATGCTTCGGCTTTGGAAGAGGTCGACGAAACCCCTCCAGCAGGTGATGTTAGGACTCAGGTGTTGAGTATTTGTAGGCGAAAGGCCAAGGCGGTTCCAGTGAATAATGCTTACGATTTCGTTGTTGTGGCCGATACTTTGGTCGGCGACCCCGATGACGCCAACGCGGCGATGGGCAAGCCAGAAGATTCGGCTCAGGCTTTAGCCATGCTCAAGCGATTGAGTGGGCGCAGGCATCAGGTTTGGTCAGCAACAGGGGTTTGTATTCTTGGAGATTGGACTTTTTTTGTTGAATCTTCTGTGGTTGAAATTTCAGAATTAACAAATGAGGAATTAGGGTCATTAATAGATTCAAAGTCTTGGCAAGGCAAAGCCGGCGGTTATGATTTGGCCGGTCAAATGGAAACTTATGCTTCATTGATCGATGGTGATGAATTGACCGTGCTAGGTTTTGCGCCAGCAGCCTTGCAATTACTTAATTGACACCGGGTCTATTTATGGACCTACTTTGCTCAAAGTGACATTAGGCTTTCTCAAGGCAGAATAGCAAAACTTTTGCTTTAAATCAGTAGAGGAATTAATCCTAATTCATTACGAGAAACATCGACGGTAACATCATTTCCTGGTAATAATAACAATTTGTCCTGCGCATCTAATGCAAAAATTGGAATTCTCATCTCATCTCCTAAAACCTTTAATTGGCGTCGGCAGGCATTTTGTTGGGTTTCCATATGAATGAGCGTTCTTAAATCGACAATTATCGTATCACCCATCTCGATTCTGTTGGCTAATTCTCTGATTGGTAAGCGATGCATGTGATCAGGTGATACATATCTCAATGCACGATCTGGATGTTCTTCAATCGATGGCTTATACATCGAAAGGTCGTGAAAAGCCTCACCATCCGGAGTGATTGGTCCGCTCCAACCACGTGGCAATTGAACTTTTTTGGGTGGAACCACTTCGGTTTCACCTAATGTCATCTGCTGTCCAGATGGTTCTACTTTATTTGTTGGAGTAGTTTTTTTCCTCTTGGTTTCTGGCGGTGCTTCAGGGTCAGGCAAGCCAAAGAATTGCCATAAATTCCCCATCTATCATCACCGTTCAAAGGTCTAGGTCATCGAGTAGATTCGCTAGAGCCTGTGAGGCAGGAACCGGTGCTGGTTCTTGAACCATCGGTTGCTGAATCTGTTCGAACGAAGGTTTTTCGTAAGTAGGTTGAGCAGCGGGCATATTAATTAGATTTTGTTGAGGTTGAACTATGGGCGCCTGGATTTGATTTTGAGCTGCTTGGTCTACCAAATATTGTTCGCCATAGTAATCCCACTGTTCTATTGTCCACCCGGGTGGTAGTCCTGTTGCAGGAATTTGTGGTCTACCTGATAGTTCCGATAACGAAGGAGCCGCTTCATCCTGAACCGGCATGTCCCAACTTGTGAACTCTGGTTCAGGAATAGAATCGCTTCTGCCGCGCATCAATAATACTCCAACGAGCAAAACAATGATGATGCCAAGGAGTGCAGACATCGTGGCAGTATTTGATATTCCTAAGACACCTTCAATTGGTTTTTCATTAACCTTCACTATTATCGAAGTGGATTTTGAAACTCCATCATCGTCGGTTACTGTGAGGTTAATAATGAACTCACCAGATCGCTCGAATAAAATTGTGAAGTTTTCTCCGAACCCATCATTGGTTGAACCTAGAGTGTGGGGGTCGTCCCAATTGTAGTTAAGATTATCACTATCGGTTGGAGTGTCGTAACTTTCTCCTGCGCTAAAGGTAATTGACTCGCCTTGAGTGATAATAAATCCGCCATCAGGTTCGGTAATCACTGCACTAGGTGGCTTATTTACGATTGTCACCAAAACAGTACTACTATCGATTACACCGTCGTCATCCCATACATTTGCAGTAATGATCCGTGTACCCCAAGTCCCCCATGAATACAATAAATCAGCACCTTCAACATCACAATCATCGCTAGCATTGCCACTTTCGTCACTATCTACATTGTTATTTAGGTCCCAACAAAATATCAAGACCTCTTGGTCTGCTGCATCGAAAGCACTTGCGGATAGGTTTAGGATTTCATCTTCGAATAGAGCCTTTTGAGTGGGTAATATATCCATGACAGGTGCGATATTGCTAACTCGTATATGTCCGATTATCGTTTCACTTCGTACGCCATCATCATCGGTGACAAATGCAGAAATTGCGTGGATACCCGATTTAGCCCAAGATGTTTCAATTCCCGAATTTGGTCCACTTGTGGTGATTGTTTCATTCACGTCTCGATCACTTGGAGTCCAAGTAATCAATAAGCCTTCATTATCAGAGAGGGTATCTGAACCGTCGATCGCGAGAATTGCAACCACCTTTTCATCGATATCCCATGTACCGTCTTCACCAGGAAGATACGGAATACCATTGATGGTTAATCTCATCTCACCGATGGTTGGGGCCACATTGAGAACTTCGTATTCCAAGGTTGCATTTACGCTTGCATTATCATCATCGGTAATCATCACCGTGATGCTATGTTCGCCTTCTTCTTGGGGCCTAATGGTGCAATAATCACCAAATAAACCTTCATCGCAAGATTGTCCAGGCCAAGTGATTACTAGTTGTTGACCCTCAGGAGAGATGGTGTCATCATCTCCGCTATCGCTTGCATCGAAAGTTATCGCACCGCCGGCATCTACGGTGGTAGAAATAGCACTAAAATTGAGCCAAGGGGCTCTATTGAGCACATTCGCATGAGCGATTAAAACAACTTGATCAAATTCATTATCGACTACGGTCAATTTAATTTCCCATAATCCATCATCGGCCCAACTCCAATTAGTTCGGCAATTTGGTGCATCAATGAATTCTGTTCTAGTTCCATCTTCAATTTCAAAGAAGCACTCGACCTCGCCACTATCGGCGTCAAATGATCCAGATGCATCTATGGTCACATTTTCGAAAGTGAGAACATCGTCTCCTAAAATAATATTTGCTTCAGGTAATCGTCCGACGAAGATGTCTAGGCTTGCAGCGTTATTTGACCGGTTTGCATCAGCTGTAACGGTTTCATCAGGGTCGACCATGAATGATAGGGTTTGATTTCCGATTCCAGCATCTAGTGGAACCGACCAGTTCACATCAACTCGAGCCTCAGTATAAGGTGCGAGAGCGGGGAGGTCACCACGAATAGTTGTGCCATCTGGAGTGGTAATCTCCATTTCGGTAGCAGGTGAGGTTAAAACTCCACGGTTTTGGGCAGGTACTGAAAAGTGAATGATGTCACCAGGTAAGGCATTATATCCGGTTGCTTGTGAAAGAATTGTCGAGATATTATCTCGGTTTCTCGTCACTATCATCGAATCGGGTTTAGCAACTAAATCGATGCCGACAACACTCAAATCCATTACGATTGTTCCGACGCCGACAATTTTGTTGACTGGATCCCAAACGATGACTCCATTGCTTGTCCAATCGTCCGATGAGGGTGAATCGTCTTCAGAATCCCCCACATCTAGATCGGGTGTAACTTGGCCATCTGAATTGGTTGTCAAACTCATGATGACATTGTCGATTTCATATCTGAGTTGAAGATTCTTGCTTATTTGGTCATTGGAGTTAACCGCATAATGTCCGGTTATCTCCTCTGTTACATTAGGTAAAATCGCCAAGAATTCAGTATCGACTGTAATGATGGTATTTCTAATTCCAGCAGAAGATGAAGATACCACGCCACCCGAATCTGCCGGGGAATAGCTTTTGAGCAACCAATCTATTTGGAATCCGGCATCGTGGACTATTTGGCTCCACACAAAATATCGAACCTCTTCACAGTACCATTCAAAACCAGTACTCACCCCGGTACCGTTCCATGATGAGATTTTATGAGAATCACCACAGCCGGTATACTGAGGGCTAGTACCATTCTCAGAAGGTGTGCCATCTCCGGTAACTTGATAGGTCGAATTAGTGGTTTCGTTCGAGTCGAATCCGTTTACATCGAGATAATTGGAAGTGCCGGTTACTGTGCTTTCTGTATAGTAATAGCTGGTCCATTGATCGCCGGTTCTCAAGGGGAAATCATATTTTTCTCGAGCAGGTTCGTAAGTAGAATCAAATGTAATATCTGCCAATTCTATCTTTAGAATGTTCCAATTGTATGGTGCGAACTCAACTAAAAGTGTGAATTCAGATTCAATTGTAGCGAGATCTCTGACCCTTACCGTATCGGTTCCAGCATATTCGACGTCCAATTTTCCATTGGTGTCATCGAGGGTCGCACCATTATTTCCAGAGGTAAAATCCCCTTCGATATCAACCTCGTAAGCAAGGGTTTGAATTCCATCAATATCGATAAATACAATATCGACAACTTCCATTGTGGTATCGCCGGTAAGCGAATTTACTGAAGCGCTTGTATTTGATTGAGCGATCAGGTCAGCAACATCAAAAGTTGTTTCATAAACCCATTCATCACCAATTCTCCAAGCAGGGGTTTCGTGAACATCAGCCTCTGAATGTTCTGTTGAAAGTTTATTGGTTGAACCGAATTCATCGATTAGAGATAGTGGCGATGCAAGCGTCATCAACATGACAAGAAAGACAGGGATTGCTCTGCGCATGAATTTGGGTTTGCCCTATCCCATTTGACCCTGTTCATCGGCTGTGTTTCCATTCGATTCTACATATTGGTGGCCATAGTGGTGCCATTGGTCCATTGTCCACCCCTCTGGTAAGCCGTTTTCAGGCAGAGGTACGGATTGATTTTCCGCGATAAAATCTGAAAATGATGGCGGATTATCCGGTCGTTGCATAACCTCTATTTGATCTTGCCACACCGACTGAGGTTTTGGCCGTAATCGCTTGACAACCACTACCCCTAATGTCAATAAAACCGCCAAAATTATTAGCTGAAAGAAGGGGTTTGATCGATCACCTATCAACGAAATAGATAACTGTTCAGCAACGGTTCTATCCTCTGATTGAACAACTACTTCAATTCGTTTAGCAGCGGGGTTCAATACGTCTTCATCCCAAATTATCGCGCTGATGGTCCAAGTGCCCTCACTTGGGAAAATGTGTTCCGCTTTGATGCCTATTAGGTCGGCATCATTATCCAAAACACCATCTCCATCACTATCGGTAAAACAATCAATATCCCATACCACGCTGAGTGTTTCAATATCTGCCGGTGAATCGATGGTCGCACTAGCATCGAGGACGACCCTTTGTCCGGCAATTGCTCCGGTTACCGGTTTTACTCTTGGAATCGGTGGGAGATTTAGTACAGTAATAGTTGCGGTCGAGAAATTCCTTGCACCATCATTATCCCTTACGTGGAACACGATATTGTATTGGCCAGAATTTCGCCAAGACCATGACAGATTTGCGCCTTCTACATCACAATCATCGTCAGCCGAACCAATTCCATTTGTATCTGCCCCTGGATCTAAATCCCAACATACGATCAAATCATCGTAATCAGAAATTGTGTCACTATAACTCCCGGTAATAGATATTGTTTGACCCTCTGCAATGGCCATTACTTCTGGCAATTCTGGTACCTCGGGGACTCTATTAACTACATCGACCCATCGCTCGACCCAGCCGCTATCCTCGCCCTCAGCATCGATTGCTCTTACATTGATTGTTTGCAGACCAGATTGTGACCAGACAATTGGGATTCTCGATACTCTCCCCTCGGTAACCACTCCGGTTGACCATTCATAGGTTAAGTCTTGAATATCATCGACAGAATCCTCGGCCCGAGCACTCAATTCGACCTCTTGGTCCTCAAAAACTCTCCAAGTCATTTGACCATCAGCTTTGATCACTTCATCGTTTGAATCCCACATCGAGAGGGCGACATCGTGCGGTGCGATATTTGTGAATACTATATCGATGGTCGCAAAAGTAGTGGTTCCATCATCGTCGGTTGCAACCGCAGTAAAGGTATTGAGCCCTTCTTCCCAAGCAGTAGTTGTACAGACTCGGGTATAATAGCCTTCATCGCAATTAGCTTGAGGCCAATGAATATCGACCAAGCCCGGCCAAGGATCTTCGGAATCTGAATCATTCGTAAATACATAAAGTGTGACAGGATGTTCTACCTTAACCTCTGTTCGTTGAGATTTTATTTCAATTTTGGGAGCGCGGTTCAAAATTTCAACTCTAAGAATCGATTGAGTGAAATCGCTCTCATCATCAAAGACGCTGACCACTACATCGTAGATTCCGTCATCGGTCCAAGTCCAATTTAGAGCACAATTTTGTTTTTTCACAAATGAGTGGGCAATGGTTCTGCTACCGTCATCATAGGGGACATCGAATTCACAACGGATGTTTCCACCGTCTTGGTCATAACTTTGGGTTGCGTCCAATAGTATTTTTACCTCGGTTTGAGCACTCATATTTTGACCAATATAAGTTGGTAAAGAACCAATGAATAGGGGGAGAGTACCGAGATTATTCGTCAGGTCAGCATCGTTTGCATTCAAGTTATTAGGGTCCACATTCCATCTGATACTCAGGTTTTCAATTTGTGCATCGAGGGGAGTATTCCAGATAAAAGAAAATATATGTTGCTCATAAAGGGCCAAGGCAGGAAGATTTTCGCTAGTGCTCAAACCATCGGGAGTAATCAATTCTACAGTCGTGGGAACGGTGGTGGTTATTCCACGGTTGTAGACTGGTAATTTAATGGTTAAATTATCTCCGGGCAAAATATTGAATCCCGAAATCGCATTCAAAGTTGTGAGTTCTCCACTTCGATTGCGGATGATACTTGAACGCTCCAATGCAGCAACTAGATCCAAACCAACTATATTTTCATCCAAAGTAATGGTTCCAACCCCAAGCATTGATGTGGTTCTCCCGATGATTCCATGGCTGGCCCAATCGGTAGTGGTTTCACTAGAGTCATTTGTTTGGCCAACATCGATTATCGCCCAAGCACTACCGTTAGAAGCGGTCGTCAGGCTAGCCGAAAATTCTTCGGCTTCGTATCGCAACTCTATATCAACCCCCGATTGTGGACTACCTGAACTATCGGTAGCATTGGCCCAGACCTCAATCGGAGTATTGAGGGCGGTGACCGAGGTCGAAGTTTCGATACTGACCTCTTGGTTCCTATAACCTGGATTTGTATTGCCATCTACTCCATTCGAATCGGCCGGCAGATATTGTTTCAATCTAAAGTCGATGACCAATCCAATATCTTCTTCGGTATGAGACCAAGCGTAATTCCTGACTTCGGGACAAAACCATTTGAAAGAGGTTTCAGTCCCGTTACCATCGTATGATTTCAACTCATATGAGGCATTACATCCTCCATAACCGATTTGTTCACCGATATTATTGACCGGTTTTCCAGTATCGGTAACTTCCCAATTGGTATTGCTGGAGGAGGTAGTTGGTTGAGGGAACGGGCTGATATAACTGGATGAACCACTCCAAGAAGTCGCTGATTGGTAATTTGTTATCCATGTTTCTCCATCTCGAAGAGGGAAATCATAGGACTCTTCTGGTGGGTTATTTATCGTTGTAATAGTGATGTCAGCGATTTCCTCAGTCAATGAGCTGATACCATAAGGTACATACTTTACATCGAGTGAAAGATCGGTTTTTAAGGTAGCAAGATCCGATACTCTGATAATTTCATCAACCTGATATTTGATGTATAGATTGCCAGTATATGTATCGATTTCCACCCCGCCTTTGTCGAAATCGGCCTTTGAGGTTGTATAGTAAACCAAGGTTGAGATATTATCTATTAATAATTCGGATATAGAATCTACGGTAGTGGTCGCATCACCATTTATTTTACCAACGTTTGCCTGAACACCCGCACTAGAAACCAATCCGGTTGGGTCAAAAGAACCGGAGTAAATCCATTTATCTCCAACTCTCCAATCCGGGGTATCACTTACTCCGGGGTCGACGCTTCCCAGCGCTCCAGCTTCGACCTCAGGTGAAAAAATTAGCCCAGATAGGATTAGGATGAGGACCATCCCTAACTCTCTGCGCATATTTGGCCATGATTGGCCCGCGTAAATTAACCTGTAGGCAACAGATCTCACCTAAAATGGCAATAGCCTCATTGCCAAGGGCGGTTTAGCGAACTCGATGCAGTGGTTTGCATATAACGGCGATGCCGATGGCATTTGTTCGATGGTTCAATGGGCTTTAGCCAAAGGAATTACAGGAAATCGAATTACTGGAGTCAAGCGTGATATCGAATTACTCAAAAAAATCGATGCAAAAAAAGGAGACTCCATTATTGCGATGGATATTTCTTTGGCTCGCAATCATTTTGAAGCGAGAAAATTAAATTCCATGGGTGTCGAAATTTCTTGGTTCGATCACCACCTACCTGGTGAGCCAATCGATGGCATCGTCACAAATATCGAGACCTCATCAAATGTATGTACCGCGGTAATAGTTCAAACGTTTCTCGGGGTGGAATCGGATTGGGCACAGGTCGCTCTCCACGGTGATGGTTTGGGTAGATTTGCAAAAAATGATGATTTCGCAACATTAGGAGAATTGATGAATTATAATGCATATGGCCGGAATTTGGAGGATTTACATTTTCATCCCGATGAATTATTATTAGCCTGTCTCGAAGCAAAAACCCCGCAAAATTTCATCGATTCAGATACCTTTGAAACATTAAATGCGGGCTTTGAAAAAGATATTAAAAATGCCATCAACTATTCATCAAATAACAATTTGACCATCTTGCCCGACGAATCTTGGGCTCGCAGAGTCGTTGGAGTACTCGCTCATCGTTTGGCATTAGAAAACGGTAATCCCCAGGTGGTAGCCCTGGTCAAGGGCTCATCTTACCAAATCTCGGTTAGAGCAAATGAAGGTGTTGGTGAATTTTGCCAAGAATTCGGTGGTGGTGGCCGTGCGACTGCGGGGGGAATCGACCTACTACCTCAAAACCGAATCAAAGACTTGATGAGTGCGGCCAATACCCGTTGGCCTGTTTGAGGAGGTGTGATTTAGATGGATGATAGAATGACTCATCTTCAACGCCTCGAGGCTGAAGCGATTCATATCATGCGCGAGGTGGTTGCTGAAGCCGAAAATCCGGTAATGCTTTACTCGATTGGAAAGGATTCATCGGTAATGTTACATCTCGCGATGAAGGCGTTTTATCCGGCAAAACCGCCATTCCCAATAATGCATATCGATACTATGTGGAAGTTTTCAGAGATGATAGAATTCCGCCATAAAATGGCCGAACAATTAGGTCTGGAATTAATTGTTCACATCAATCCTGACGGGCAAGATATGCAGATGAATCCGTTCGTTCATGGCTCTGCAAAACACACCGATGTGATGAAAACCGAAGGCCTGAAACAAGCTCTCGATAAATATAAGTTCGATGTCGCATTTGGTGGAGCTCGTAGAGATGAAGAAAAATCGAGAGCAAAGGAGAGAATATTTTCCTTTAGAAATTCATCCCACCACTGGGATCCAAAAAACCAGCGCCCCGAATTATGGAACCTGTACAATGCTCGCAAAAACCAAGGTGAATCGATTCGGGTATTCCCGATTTCTAATTGGACAGAATTAGATATTTGGCAATACATTCATCTTGAAAAGATTCCGATCGTTCCACTTTACTTAGCAAAACCACGACCCGTGGTAGAACGAGATGGAGTATTGATCTTGGTCGATGATGAGCGTTTACCGCTCAAAGAAGGCGAAGAACCGATGATGAAAAATGTCAGATTCCGTACATTGGGTTGTTATCCACTAACCGGAGCGGTAGAATCCGAAGCAGACACCTTACCTCTGATAATTCAAGAGATGCTACTTACTACCACTTCGGAAAGAGAAGGGCGAATTATCGATTTTGATAGTACGGCTTCGATGGAGAAGAAAAAACAAGAGGGGTATTTCTGATGGCACATATCAGCGACCTCATCGCAACAGATATCGAGTCATATCTTGCGGCTCATGAGCAAAAGGAATTGTTGAGGTTCATTACCTGTGGTTCGGTAGATGACGGAAAATCAACTCTAATCGGGCGAATGTTATACGAATCACATATGTTATTCGACGACCAATTGGCAGCCTTAGAATCCGATTCCAAAAGGGACGGAACTCAAGGAGGAGATATCGATTTTGCTTTATTGGTCGACGGATTAGCAGCCGAGAGAGAACAAGGAATTACCATAGATGTGGCTTACAGATTTTTCTCGACCGACAAAAGAAAATATATCGTCGCCGATACACCTGGACATGAGGAATATACCCGGAATATGGCTACTGGCGCATCGACTGCTGATGTTGCGATAATTCTAGTTGATGCTAGTCAAGGTTTGCTAACCCAGACCAGGCGTCATTCTTTCATCATCTCAATGGTCGGAGTAAAGAGGGTATTATTAGCGGTGAATAAATTAGATTTAGTAGATTATTCACAAGAGGTTTTCGACCAAATAGTCGCAGATTATCATTCATTTGCCCGAGAAGCACTCGACTTGGATGAAATAACTTCAGTTCCAATCTCTGCGTTAAAAGGCGATAATATCGTTGGACCGAGCGAAAACACACCATGGTATGACGGGAATTCTGTAATGCAATATTTAGAGGAGGTTGAGGTTAGTGCAAACTCCCAATCCCGTCCATTTAGAATGCCGGTTCAATGGGTCAATCGTCCGAATCGTGAGTTCAGAGGATACTGTGGACTGATAGGTAGTGGAATTATTTCCGTAGGAGATAAAATTAGGGTTGCTCCCAGCGGAAAGGAATCAACAATTTCTCGAATCGTCACCTACGATGGTGATTTGGAATTTGCTGGTGCAGGACGCTCGGTAACACTAACCATGGCTGATGAAATCGATATTTCTCGTGGTGATGTTCTAACTAAAATCGACCATCCTTGTCTGGTCGCAGATCAATTCCAAACTCATATTTTATGGATGACGGATGAAGCGATGATGACTTCGCGCCAATATATCTTCAAATCTACTACTCAAACCACACTGATGACTCTTGGGGTACTGAAGCATAAAATAAATGTCAATACCCTCGATAATATGCCGGCAAAAGCTCTCGAAATGAACGAGATAGGGGTGTGTAATATTTCTTTGGCACAACCGGTTGCTTTCGATGCCTATACCGATGATCCGACGATGGGTGGTTTCATCATTATCGACCGTATGAGCAATAATACAGTTGGGATGGGATTGATAGATTTCGCTTTACGCAGAGCTGATAATATTCACTGGCAAGCCATGGATGTCACCAAAAAATCGCGAGCAGAACAAAAAACCCAAACTCCAAAATTAATATGGTTCACCGGTTTATCAGGTTCGGGTAAATCCTCGATTGCAAATGTTTTGGAACAGAAATTACAAGCGATGGGTCGTCATACAATTTCATTGGATGGTGACAATGTCCGTCATGGTCTCAACCGTGATCTAGGTTTCACCACCACCGACCGAGTTGAAAATATTCGTCGGGTTGGCGAGGTCGGAAAATTGATGGTCGATGCTGGATTGATTTGTATTGCTTCATTTATTTCGCCGTTTGCAGCCGAACGTTCAATGGTCAGAGGTTTGGTCGAACAAGGCGAGTTCATCGAGGTATTCATCGATACTCCACTCGAGGTTTGTGAACAGCGCGATGTCAAAGGACTGTATGCAAAAGCAAGGTCTGGAGAGTTGACCAATTTCACCGGTATCTCCAGCCCGTTTGAGGCTCCAGAATCGGCTGAAATTAGGATTGATACCACCGAGGTATCAATCGAAGACGCTGCGGATTTAATTATCGATTATATCGTTCAAAGCAGCGCTTGAATTCGCTTTGCGACCTCATCCCATTGGAGAGAATCACGCAATTTGATAATTTTTTCCCGAGATTCGTTTAGTTTTTTTTCATCACATGATTCGATGCACTCAACAATGTTTTCAGGGCTTAACCCCTCGGTTTGAATCGCACCTTCGATATCGGCAAAAATAGGAATTGGAGTTACCATTATCGGCACCCCTGCGGCAACTCCCATCCGTACCGCGCCTGAGGCGCTCTCTTTGGTATTCTGATATGGGAATACTAAGAGTTCACATTGAGAAAGGGTTGCAACCGCCAACTCATCGTCCAAAAAACCGGTATTGAGAATTACTTTGTTTTCAAGGCCATGCCTTTTTATCAAAGCTTCACATTTATCTAATGTTTTACCTGTTCCTTCCCGGGTTGCACAGAGCAGAATTAATTTATCCCAACCGGTTAACTTTGCGAATGCTTCAATTAATTCTAATTGACCCTTATGAGGCAATAAGAAACCAAATGTACCGATGATTTTGCCTTCG
>Ga0114997_10001062_pt1 | contig 22874 bp, 18 predicted proteins | sample ArcticOcean_MG_C_2_FD_87045 | JGI IMG/M metagenome (GOLD analysis project Ga0114997, IMG submission 87045) | Marine microbial communities from western Arctic Ocean - ArcticOcean_MG_CB4_136 | ecosystem: Environmental > Aquatic > Marine > Oceanic | place: Arctic Ocean: Canada Basin | collected...
AATACGCTGACTTTGTCGAAGACAAAGAGCGTCGAAGACATGAAAGAACAGCAGTAGAACACCAAGAGCAGCACTGAAAAGAACTATCACACAAACACATACACTTTTTTAATACTAATGAAGAAGAGAGAGAGACTTACCACCGCGCGTATAGGCGTATTTTACCCCACACTTTAAAACTCGTATTTCTTTCTTTATTACTAATTAGGAACTTGACGACATGGAGTACATCGAACCGGGCACTTCGATTACCATCCACGGATTAAACGCCCGACCAGATTTAAACGGATTGGATGGAATCGTTCTAAATTATATTCCAGCTCGAGAGCGATACCACGTCAAAGTTCTTTCCGGTGTCGTTGTCCTTGGACAACAAGAGAGGAAGAAAGAGGAGGAGATTTTTCTCCGACCGGGAAACTGTTCTAAGAAAGAGACGACGACGTTGGAAGAAGAAGAAGAGAGAAGGAAAAGGAAAGCAGAAAACGACGGCGCATCAGGGAGAGCAGTAGACATAGGAGAACCAATCAGCAAAGTAGCGAAAGTAGCAGAGGACAGAGAAAAAGAAGAAGAAGAAGAGAAGGCGGCGATTGCGAGAGAGAATGCGACGACGACGACGACGGGAGTGACAAGAGAAGGTAAAAAAGGAGTCGTGGAAAAAATCGAAGAGTTGAAGGACGACGAGACGCTTTTGAAGGAGTTTTTCAAAGACGTGTCACAAACAGATCGCGCGAGTGAGGTGGAGAGAATCTTATCGTGTTTCAAGTTGAATCCGTACGAGTATTTGAACGTTCGATTCAACGCGACTATACAAGAAGTCGCGAAGGCGTTTCGTAAGGTGTCCTTGTTAGTGCACACGGATAAATGCAACCATCCGAAAGCATCGATCGCGTTTGATGCCATCGGGCAGGCGCAAAAGCTACTCACGACGATTGATTTCAAGAAAGAAATAGATTTTAATCTCGACCAAGCGAAGAAGAAAGTCGTGGGAGAGTATAAGAAAGAGATGAAAGGAGACACGCTGTTGAGAGTTCGATTCAACGGAGACAAAGGGAAAATATTGGAACACTTTCTCGCCTCGGACGAGTTTCACGAGCGATGGAAACTTGAAGGACGGAAGTACATAGTAGATTTAGAGTGGAGAAGACGAAAGATGACGTTGAGATTAAAGGACGAAGAGAAGAGAGTGGTGAGCGAGGAAAAAATTGAAAATCAAGCGCGCAAAAAGACAGTCAACGCGGAGAAAGGATGGAACGAAGAAGAGGCGAGAGAGACTCGAGTGGGTGGCTGGAGAGATTTCACGAACGGAAAGAACAAGAAAAAGACAAAAAAAGAGAAGAAAGGGTTGTCTATGCCAAAAGTTAGAGCGGAAACGGTCGAAAGAAAAGACATGCCTAAATTTGCTCTCGGCCGAGACCGCGTTTTACGTCCGGATGAGATTAATTAGCTCTTTCTTTCTACATGTACTATGCGTTGTACAAGATACCTAATAACTAGTATATAAAACTATATGGCTATTATTATTATTATTGTTATTATTATTTTGTTGTTGTTAATTATCGCTGTCGTTAAGAGTTTGCGCCATTGTACTCTCCTCTTCTTCTCGTTGTTCGATGATGCGTTTTTGAATCAACCGTAATCTCTGCTTACGAACTTCCTCCAAAGCAGCAACGTGCGCATCCGCGACGACGTCTAATTGGGACGCGCTTAAAGATTCTAGATTTAGACCCAACAGATGTTCGATCGTTACGTCGAGATCCACAGATGCGGGGTGTTTCTCTTCGAATTCAATCATCGCGCGTTCTAACCATGGTGGAGAAGATGTTTGTTGCTGCTTTTTCTTTTTCGAGGTTGGCTCCTCGACAACAGACCGCTGATGATTCGGCGGCGACACGGATGATGATAACGACGGATGAATCATAGCAGATTTAGGAGAAAGAGAAGAAGGAGGAAGAGGCAGAGTGGGCGGAGAATGATTCTGGTCGTTCTGCGGTTTCACTTTTTGTTGTTGTTGTTGTTGTTGCTGCTGCTTTTTCTTTTTGGACGTGACAACCTCGAAGGACGAATCGTCTTCGAACAGAGAAGCGGCGGTTCCGTTCGCGGCGTTTTTCATCCACGCGGAAGAAGTTTTCGTCGTTTCTGTGCTGGTATCCTCTTCTTCTTGTTTACCTTGTTCGAATTCCTCTACTTCTTTTTCTTTTTCTTTTTGTTCTTCTTCTTCTCCATCTTCCTTGTTCTTTTTCTTTTTCTTTTTCTTTTTGTTCTTCTTCTTCTCCATCTTGCGTTTCTCTTGCTCTTCTCTTTCTTCCTCCTCTTCGAGCATTTTCAAAAACAACTCCTCTTGCAACTGCTTGCTCTTTTCCATGCCTTTCCTGAGCATTTCCATGAGCTCTGGATTCGTCACCGCGTTACCACTATTACTACTACTTCCGTTTGAATTGACGCACTCGTCCAAAGCGGTTCGACCGTACGAATCTTTCCAAGCCGCGTTTACTTTCGCTTCGTTTAACAAAAACTCTACCGCTCTTACATTCTCACTCGCCACGGCGTAATGCAACGCCCTCCTTCCTCTCACGTCCGTGGTTTCTATATCCGCACCTTTCTCGAATAAATATTCAGTCATCGTTATTGTTGGAGCATTATTATTAGTATTTTTATTTTTCCTCGTCGTCGTCGTATCCATCGCGCACGACGCCATCAGCGCGTCCAATCCATCTCTGTTTCTGTGTCTCACATCTGCGTGTCCCATTTCGCACAACAAGTTCACGCACTCGTAATGACCTTTCGATGCCGCGTGTAACAACGGCGTATCGTTCGACGCGTTCTCGCAATTCGTTATCGATTGTATTTTTTCTTTCGAGTAGTTTTTTTGTTTCAAAGCTTCCAAACACGTTTGCAAAAATTGCACTTCCCCGGAAAAGGCGGCGATGTGTAACGCGGTGTTTTTCGTCTTCTTCTTCGTCGAGAGGAGGAGCTCTTCGAGCGTGATGATTTGATGATTAGTATTTTTGTTGTTGTTATCTTTATCTTCATCTTTAACAACAACAACGTTGTATAAAGGTTTGTACTCTTTATAACACCGCGTTCCTTTGTGTTTCCGGTTGGGATTTTGGACAATTTCCGCCGCTAAAAACGTATCGTTCAACGATAACGCCTCCAGCAACGTGCACGAGTCTGGGTGTAGTTTTTGATTCTGTTGTAACTCATCCATTTTGACGATTTATACGAGATATCTTTTTATAATAATAATGTTATCATACTACTACTAGTAGTAGTAGTTAGTCGTTTATTGAATTGACGACGAAATTTGTGACGAACATTAATAAGAGTTAGTTATACAATAATAGACATCACGAAGAAGAGGTACACGCACATCAGGCAGAAAGAATATATTAAAAAGATATCAATCACAATCAACTTTTATTATTAGTATCACTTTTTAGGCGGTGGCGTTCGATTTCTCCTCGACGGCATGTTCGTTATCGTCTTTTGTCTTTCCGATTGCACGTTTTCGGAACTCTTTTTGTTCCCGAGGTAGGCGAAAACGGCGAGTAAACCTAACGCGGCGATATCGACCACGCCGGCGAAAGGGGATATTTCTGATCCCGCCGTCGCAGCTTCTTGCGCCGCAAAGGCGGAGAATAAGATGGACGATTGCGACGCGAGGAGAGAAGTTTCCACGAGAGAAAGTAATAACATTCTTTTTCTATTGACTCCTTTTCCTTCTCTTCCTTGTTGTCGAAGATATTGATGATGATGATATCGAGGACGACTCTTTTTTAAAGATGATGATGATGATGATGATGGTGAAGAAGCGGTACAAAGGTGAAGAGAGTGTCGAGCGAGAACATGATGAGCAGCGCCGGTCATATTGTGCGTGTCTTTGTGTGTTGTGTTTTATGCCGTCTCGTTTCATTGTCTCGAAGCAGTTTTTTTTGTTTTTTGTCAATTTTTTTTTCATTCTTAACAATTATTCTTATATTGTGATGCCGAACCCTAATCGTTAGTTAGTTGCAAGACAAAAACCACCAAAATCTCTTACACAAACGTGTAAGGGGGAGGTCGCGCGTTCAATCCGCGCCGAGAGCAACCTAATCAGCAGCTTTCGTAGCATAGTGGTATTGCGCCCCCTTCGTATGAAGATCGTCGAATCGACGATATTTTTTTTGCTCTTTGTTACAAGAACAACGAATGAACGAATGTGTTGATCGGAGAACAAAGCGCTCTTTTTTTGTGTCTTTGTCGTGGAAACTATGGCATATGGCATAACTGTAAAAAAAAATTCTCTAAACAACTACTGTCCAGTAACTGATTACTCTACTACTACTACTACTACTAAAACTACTACTACAGCAAAGACGGTGGTGCAGCAGGTGATGTTGTTATCGATGTTGTAGTCGTCGTCGCAACAACAACATCACCCTTCTCCTCCTCCTCCTCGTCGTCATTTTCATCATCTGCCTCCTCCGCAGCCGTTAGTAAAGAAGAATACGAATCGCCGCTTTCCCGCGTTTCCCGCAACTTCATCTCTATCCCGCGCTTCAAAGCCTCGTACTTGTTCGCTAAATTTTTGTACGATATCAGAAGCGTTTTTATATCGCCAATGGTTAAATGCTCGTGGTCGGCGTTGATGAAGTGATAATCGCTTTCGTTGCTTAAACTCAGCGACGCGCCCATGGTTTCTATTATCTCGATTTCGTTTTGTATGTTCATCGTCGCCAAAGGAGGGGTACCGGTATCATCATCGTTCTGACCACCACCACCACCATTGGAAACAACAAATCCATTGAATGGTGGCGTCTTCGGTTGTTCAGGCGTGGTGAGATGACGACTACGCGCCACTTGCTTTTTATCTTCTTCTTCTTCTAATTCTCTCGAAGAGCTGAAAGAAACTAAAAGTCCATCGACCGGTTCCGGAAACGCGTCGTCTTTTTCGTCGGAGAATATGTTCAGCTGTTCTTTACCACACGTGCCTAGAAATCGCGCACCACTCTCGACGTTGATGAAAAAATACGCCGCCTCGCCTTGTTCTAGTCTATCTCGAAGTCTAAATCTTTCTATGTATTTGATATTCTTCCATAAGTTTTGGACGTTTGCGTGCGCTAAAGAATATATGAGGGACGGTATGAAAGCATCCGCCCCGCCTGAAAATCGCAACACCGCATTACTAATGATTCGGCACGCGTTCAATACGCAATTCATCTTATCTCTCGGCGCTTTGTACGTGTTCATTTTCTCCAGCTCCATGGATGCCAGCCGTAAACTTTTTGGGATGTTGTTTTGATGTGGACTTTTATTATTATTATTATTATTCTCGTCGTTGCTGCTGCTAGAAGTCGGGGTCGTTGGCATTCCATCTCCGACGGCGGGTTTACCATTACCTTCGTCCGCTCCTCCTCCTTCTTCTTCTTCGCCGAGCAGCAAAAACTGTTTCCTCGAAACGTCCAACATTTCCGGCGTGAGCGGTAGATTTCGCAATGCTTCGACGCGCTTTTGTAAAGCGTCGTTAATCGCGTCGTCTTCCTCCCCGTACGCGTTGAATATCGTCGAGTACAGCTTAGTGCACACGTATTTCTCCAATCCTTCCGTAGATGCCTGTTGAAGAAAAAGCGTTGTTTTAGTATTTAATGATGATGAAGAATAAAAAATGAACGCACCTCTACTTCCTCCGGAGAGCAGTTTCTCCAAAGCGAGTGTCTCCGAAACTTCTCCTCGTACGCTCTCAGAAAACGTTGAATTTTCTCCGAATCTTTCGCCGAATCTCTTTTACTTTTCTTCTTTCCTCCTCCTTCTTCTCCTTCTTCTTCTCCTTCTTTGTCTTCTTCTAAAACAAAAGTGTTTATAAAGTGCTTGATTCCGCTGACTAATTCTGCCGCTAAAGGCTGTCGCATCTTCTCCAGAAAGAGTTGAAACGGCATCGCGCGTTGCTGCTGCTGCTGTTGATTGCGAGAAGAAGAAGAAGAAGAAGAGGAAGAAGGAAAAGAAGAAGACATGATGATGGTGTTATTACTCTCCTCTTCTTCTTTTTAAACGCGCAAAACGCACGCACAAAAGTGCGTTTGTCTTCGGTTGTGTTGTTCTCTCTTATACTCTCTCGAAAGTTGATTGGAAAAAAGAATGAAGAAAAATTCAGCAGCGGCAGCAAAATGTCTCTCTGATGAAAGCTCAAACGAGAAACTTTTGCGGTTACTGCGCATCATCATTTCCATCAAAGAAGGCTATTATACGTGCGCACACGTGTGATGCGTTAGGTGGTATTAAAACATTATATTCTAAACTCTCTCTCTTCTATTTTACATAAAATCATCCTCCTCTCTTAGGATTTCCCACCTCTCAACGCTTCCACGACGCTCTGCGCGGACGGTGGCCTCGTCGGTTCCTGATCCGCTCTGAGCATATTCCTAATCGGTGGGACGCACACCGGTAACGCCGCTCCAATCGCGCCCAAAGCGCACGACCACACCACGATCGGTTCTCGTTGCAAGAAAGTCGTCCAAAATCCAGCCATTTTTGACTGCGACTCCTTCCTTCCTGCGACTCTTTCTTCCTGTTTGTGTGGAGTGAGATGTTCAAATAATTTTTTCTGTTTTCACACCACCCCCAAAAACTCTCATCATCAAAAAAGGAATTTTTTAAGCGTGAAAATCCTTCACTTTAACAAACACGTTTGCCCCTCTTTTGTTGGCTAAGGCGATACACCCATCGCAGCTTCGAGTTTTTATTCTTAACGCGCATTAATTAAACTTTCAAATGAAATACGTCGCCGCGTTCTTGTTGGTACGTTTTTCTCTCATAGCCATTCATTAGTATTGGGATTTTCTTCTTTTGTTGGGGTCTCTCTCTCTCACGCTCTCGCCGTGTTTCTTTAAGGAAACGAACTCGCGAGCATATATTCGCTCGGATTCGCTCGGATTCGCGTGGAGGAGTTTTTGATCGACTCGGAGAGAGTTTAGAGAGAGAGAGAGTATAAGAGAGAAAAGACGCGCGTTCGCGCGCGGACTGTCATTTTTCACCCTCCTTTTCATCGTTCGAGAGAAAAAAAGACCTCTTCCTCCTCCTCCTCTTTTTCTCTAGAATTTTCTTAAGAAGAAGAAAATGAAACGAACATTTAAGCTCACATCATCCTTCTCTCTCTGTCTTTTACTTAAAACTACAGGCGCAACTCTCCGGTAAGGAATCTCCGTCTGCCGCGGACGTCAAGGCGGTTTTGGCCGCCGCGTCTGCGGAAGTTGACGACGCCAAGCTCTCCAGCTTCATGTCCGAAATCGAAGGTAAAGACGTCGCCGCTTTGATCGCGGAAGGTAACGAGAAGCTCGCGTCTGTGCCGTCCGGCGGTGGCGGTGGTGGTGGTGGTGGCGGCGGCGGCGGCGGCGGCGGTGGCGACGGCGGTGGCGAGGCGAAGAAGGAAGAAGTTGTCGAAGAGGAAGAGGAAGACATGGGCTTTGATCTCTTCGATTAAAAAGAGAACCGGAGACGCCGCCCTGAAAACCGGTGTGCGAACGAAAAGGTTTCCTAGTCTAGACTTGATCTCGTCGGTCGGTTCACGGAACGTGTGGTTATAAAAGTAGAATATATATATAATAACTAAATTATATAACTTAGTTCTTAAACAAAAACAATCGTCAACGCAAATAATAATCTATATTGCCGCAAAAAGCTCGTTGTCGCATTACACTTTTTCTTTCTAAAAATCAATAACAATATATTCTCTCTCTCTCTCTCTCTCTCTCTCTCTCTCGTATTATTCATCCACGGAAGAAGTCACTTCAGCAGGCGCCGACGGGAACAGATAACTCGCCGCAATGCCTCCAGATAACAACGTCGCGACCACCGCTAAACTCGCTTCGGTGGACATGGGGTACCCGGCGTAATCCGCAACCATCTTCGCGCCAATAAATCCCAAAACCACAGCCACGGAGGTTTCTAAATACTCCAACTCCGATACGACCGCGGAAACGAATCCAAACAACGATCGCAAGCCGCAAATTGCGAATATGTTCGACGTGTACACGATAAACGGATCTTTTGTGACTCCAAATACCGCCGGGATGGAGTCCACGGCAAAGACCACGTCCGAAAGCTCAATGACCGCCACCACTAACAACAAAGGCGTCGCCATTTTCGTCACTCCGTCTTTTGCAGTCGTCCAAAAATTATCCCCATCGTACTCGTCCGATACCTGAATCATGCTCGAGCAAAACTTCACGATGGCGGAATCTTTCAAGTCCTCCTCTTCCTCCTCTTCGTTGTTTGCGAGTAACTTGTAACTCGAGAAAATCAAGATGCCGGCGAAGACTAACAACACCGGCTCAAAGTCCTCGATAGCCGTCGCGCCGGCGAGAATCATCGCCGCTCTCATGATCATCGCTCCGACAATCCCGTAGCTCAGAACCTTCGGTTGCGTCGATTCCGGCACTTTAAAGTAATCAAACACCAAAATAAAAACGAAAAGATTATCTACCGATAAACTTTGCTCTAACAAATACCCGGCGAAATACTCCGAGGCTTTATCCACGCCTTGGACGAAGCCGATTCCAGCGCCAAAGAGGCAGGCGGCGCCGACCCACAAAGCGACTTCATTCACGTTCGCTTTTTCATCTTCATTCTCTTTTGTTACTGCTGTCTCTGTTGTCTCAGTCGTTGATAATAATGGGGACGAGGACGATAATGGGGACGACGAGGACGAGGACGATTCCGTCGTCGGGATCTCTCCTTCGTCGAACGACGAGGACGACGACGCTCTTTTCGTTTCCGTCGTCGTTGTTCTTTTCCTCCCAGAAACGAACGAATTCATTTCGCTTCGGCTATTCCTTTTGCTGCTCTTCGTTATCGTCGTCGTCGTCCTTCCTCCTCCTGACCCACCACCACCAACAAAAAACGACGACGACGACGACGATTTCGAGAAAGAGGAGGTGACCCCACAACAACATCGATGATGCTTATAAGAAGTCGTCGCGGGTGGATTGATGTTCGTCGCGAACGCGCGGTCGATGAACGACGACGATTTCGAAGACGACAACACGTTGAACATTATTACTATAGTATTAGTATTCGTTTATTAGTAGTAGTAGTAGTATAAGCAGCAGCGGATGCTGCGAGTTGGTTTTTGTCGTGAAAAGAAGACCAAGAACTCGTCGACGTGGTTTTTTTTTTCTTTTTTTTCAAGTCTTTCAGAAAGATCGATTTGGGTGTTGTTTGGCCAAAAAAAAAAGACATTTTTCTCGTCAAAGAAGAAAGAAGAGAGAGAGAGAAGAGATGCGAGTGTTGGTCGCTTTAGTATTATTACGTATGACTCTTGTTGCCCTATACTACTTATACCACTACTATTCCGATGATGATGATGATGATGTATTTATTTTATTTAGTAGTACTCGTACAAAGCTGGAAGAGCGCGATTGCAGTCGCCACGCTGACGTTTAACGACTCGACGCTGGTGGTTTTGTTGTTGGTATTCGTCGTCGCGTTGTTTTCATCATCGCCGCCGCCTTCGATTTTAGCAATCCTCGAACACGCTCTGCGAACGTTCGTTCGTAAACCAGAGCCTTCGTTTCCTACGACTAAAACCGTTGGTTGATTCAAAGATAAGTTGGAGACGTTTTCCGCGCCGCTTTGGTTGGCTAAACCGATGACGTTGAAACCGTCGTCGACGCACTTGGCGAGAAACTTGTGCATGGCGTTCGTTTGGTACACTTTAATCGTTTCCATTGCCCCAGAAGAGGCTTTGGAGACGACTGGTGAGAGAGGCGCGGAATTCTTCGCGCACACGACGACGCCGTCGATGTTTAAAAAGTGTGCCGTTCGGAGAATGGCGCCGAAATTTTGCGGGTCGATGATTTCGTCGAGCGCGAGCCAGAGAGAATGTTCGCGGTTCCTTTCGGTCTCCGCGGCGCTCTTTCCGCCTCTATTTTCCTCCAACAAACTCTCGATGTTTTCCATTTCCAAAGGCGTGCAATCTAAAGCGACGCCTTGGTGCGGTCTCGATTCCGTCAGCATGTTCAAATCGTGTTTCGTGGCGTACGAAATCGTACATCCCAACTCTTTCGCTCTGGCAATCATCTTCTCGTCCGACGAATAGCTTCCCCCGTCGCCTTCTTGGATCCACAGTCTGTAAAACTCGTCCCTCTTATTTTGCAACAACGCCTCTTTTACGGGATTCTGTCCAAAAATGACTTCACCGAGAGCCAGCTCTCGTAAGGTTGGTTGTTCTCTCGTCGCTTTCCGCTCCTCTTTTCTTTGTAAATACGCCGGCTTGTTATCGTTGTAGTTTCCTCCTCCTCCTCCTTGCCGGTCGCGATTGTTATAATAATAGGGAGAGCTATTCTCGTACTCGTCGTTTCCGTAATAACTGTTGTTATTATTCCTCGTCGATGTTTGTGTTTGCACGCGTCCTCGTCCTCGTCCTCCTTCTCCTCGACCGCCGCCGTTGTTGTTGTTAAAATTTTCCCTCCCACCTCGTCCTCCTCCTCTGCCTCTTCTGTTGTCGTACGAGTTGTTCTCGTCGTCTGAATCGTCGTAATAGTCTCTTCTTCTAGATGATGATGTTGAAGCGGCTCCACCCGAACTCGTCCGTTTTTGCTGCTGTTGTCGTCGTTGCTTTTGTTCCGAATCTCCCCTCTCGTTGTTCACGTCGCCGCCGTCGTCCATTCGCCAATTCATCATTCTCGTAATCAAAATCGATTTGTCTCGTCCTCCTCCTCGGGAGGAAAAAGTTGACGATGTCGACGATCTCATAAACCTGCTCCTCAGACCACCCCTCATCATGACGCTTTTGAAACACAACGACGACGACGACGACGATGTGCACCACCCAGCAGAGGAAGACGCGAAGCAAAAGCGCATCAACATTTTTTTTAATTTTGTTGTTTTTTTGTTGTTTTTTTGTCTCGTTTCGCGCAAAGAGGAGAGAGAGAGAGATTTCACACAACCAACCAAAGAGGACGATGAAAGACGACGAGAGCACACGGAGAAAAGCACCACAAGGAATATTAAAGAGCGCGTATCGAAAACGTGTCGCACTCCGTGCACTCAAAAACTGTATCTCTAATCCGAATTTTTTTATCACCTCTCTTTACACATCACACACACACTTCATCTCTCTACTCTATTATGAACATGCTCGCGTCGACATCAGTATCATCAACCTGCGCGACTCGTAGTACTCCTCCTCCTCCTCCTCCTCGTGGAACTGCTGCTGCTGCTGCGGTTTTCATCAGAGCGTCGGGAGGGATTTCATCATCATCATCATCGTCCAGTTGTTGCCGAGTCAGCAAAAACAAAAATCATCCGATTGCATTTTCGTCGTCGTTTACGTCGTCGTTTCATCGTCGTTTAAACGTCGTCGCGTCCGCCGCCGCGGTTCAAGAAGGAGTCGTCATTCAGCAATACGGGGACAAAGTTTTCGACGAAGAGACGAAGAAAGGTTTCAACTCCGGAGAGTTGTACGTGGCAAACTTTGAACAAGGGAGAGTGCTCTGGGACGACGGATGGGTTTTCCTCGACATCAGAAACGATCAGGAGAGGGAGTTTTTCGGGAAGCTTCCGAATCCACCGAAAGGAACTATTGGAGGCGTGTCTGAAGTCGTCGTCGTTTCTGGGCCAGAGTGCGTGGCGGATATTCCGTTGGTCACGTCCACGGGGTACAGGTTCGACTCAACCGCGGGCGGGAAGGTGTTTCAGAACCAACATAAAAACGAGAACTTTATCGCAGAGGTGGAGAAGAGGTTCCCGGATAAAAAAGCAGCCAAGATTGTTGTGGTGTGTTCGGATGGAAGGCAAAGAGCGGTGCACGCGCTGGACATGTTAGACGAAGCTGGATACGAGAAGCTGGTCTTGTTGAAAGGTGGATTTAATTTATATAACAGAGGGTGGGATGGAAAATTGAAAAGACGAATGCCGCACGGGGAGTTTTGTAGCGATTACGGCAAGCCCGGGGACGTGCAACAGTTTTCTCGAGGCGATAAAGCCGGGAACGCGAACGATGCCATCGAGTTTGGGCCGTGGCAAGACACAACCGATTGGAAACCAGTTTTGGAAGGTGGTAGTAGTCACATTCACGGGCACCACGAAGAGCCGCTCAAGGAGATGGTTCTACACGACGCCTCGAATACCGAACACGATTCGTTCGACGAAGACGACGAAACCGTAGAGAAAGCGGCGCGAATGCAGCGAGAAAAGGAAGGAGAAGAGACAAAAGCGAGAATCGAAGCTGAATTGAAAGCTAAAGCCGAGGCTGAATTGAAAGCTAAAGCCGAAGCCGAATTGAAAGCTAAAGCCGAAGCCGAATTGAAAGCTAAAGCCGAAGCCGAAGCCAAAGCTAAAGCCGAAGCTGAATTGAAAGCTAAAGCCGAAGCTGAATTGAAAGCTAAAGCCGAAGCCGAAGCCAAAGCCGAAGCCGAAGCCGAAGCCGAAGCGGCGCGCGTAAAAGCGGAGGAAGAACGCCTCGGAGGGAAAAAACTCTCCTGCGGAGCGCGTTTGTATACCTTTTAATAATAGAGAGCAACAAACGAGAGTGTAGTATAACAACAAAAGAAAAACAAACGCAATACTGCCAGCAGTTCGTACTCCTCGTAAATAATTATATCGTCGTCTGAATCATCGTCAAGTATTTACCTCCTGCGCTTGTTTGTTGCGTACCTTCTGTAGTATTAGTATCGTTTTGGTTCTTTCGAGAACAAAATTTTCTTCTTCTTCTTCTCGAGGAGACTTCTTCTTCAAAATTCGAAAACGTTTTCCTCGTTCTTTCTTTCTTTTAGAGCAGACGCATCTCATCACTTCTCTCGATCGATCGATTTTAGAACGAATAGTAGCAGAAGCATCATTATTAGATCATTATTTGATCACTTTTACTTTCAAATCATCTCGCGTAATGTCCACGAGAAGAGCGAGGGAGAACGACGACTTCTTAAACGATGTCCCGTCCGACCCGCGAAAACGATCTCGCGCTGTACCAAACGACGACGACGTGATACACAAAGACGACGCTTTGCACGCACCGCCACCACCAGGAGGAGGAGTGAATATTCCGTCCACGGAAGCGTTGCAGTCTCTCTTGCAATCCGTGAATAACGCTGCCGCTGCTGCTGCTGCCGCGCAACCAACAACATCAACTCCGTCGATGCATCACCAAAACGGAATTCAGACGACGATTCAGACGACGACGACGGCACCGAGAGACCCGAGGAGTCGAAGCAGCACGCGAGCGGCACAAGCAGCGCAAGCTCAACAACAACAACAACAACAACATCAGCACGTCGTGGGGGTTGTGCCGCAATACGGAGCGGTAGCAACGGGTGGGCCTCCTCCGAACGTGTACGGAGGTGCGACGACGACGCTTCCACATCATCTTCAACAAAGAGTGCCTCCGCCTCCGCCGGCGCAACAACAACAACAACAACAAGTCGTACACACGCAACAGCAGACCGTATACTTGCAACAACCACAAACAACCACAACAACAGCAGTATTACATGGCGGTGGTACGGTTCAATACGCGTATCCGCCTCCGCCTCCGGGGCAAACGACGACGACGACGACGGTGCTTTCGGTGCCGCCGCCGCCGCCGGGACAAGGAGTCGCGGCGGGGACGGCGGCGACAGTTCCGGTTTCGATTTTGCGGCCGGGGATGATTTTACCGTCGAATATGCCGAAAGAGTTACCAGTTGGACACATCATCGAGCAAATTCCGTGCCCGCAAGAGAACGCGGGGAAAGTTATCGGGCACGGCGGCGAGAAAATTAATCAGTTGCAACAAGCGACGAAAGCGATCGTGAAAATACAATCCTCCGCGGATGTCCCGAAAGGCGCGCCGAGATTAATCACCATAGCTGGCGCTCCAGAGTGCGTGCGACACGCCATCGAACAGTTGTTGCCCGTAGTCAACGCGTCTAAAGCGCCGCCAGCTAATAATATTCCGGTGTTCCAAGCGAACATGGGAGCGCCGCAACAACAAGTGCTTGAAATTAGAATCGCCGTCCCGGATAACATGATTGGAAGAGTCATTGGACGCGGAGGGGAAACAATCAAACGCATCTCGGACGAATCCGGGGCCAGATTACAAATTGAGCGCGAATCGAACGAAGTCTCCGCGAAAGGCGACGCTTCGCAACTAGAAATTGCTCGAATGCTCATCCACGACATCGTCACCGCGCCGGTTCGACAAGCGCCGGCGCCGGGCGCAGGGGCGGGTACTTCCGGAGAAGGGAAGCCAGAATACGTCGTCATAGAGATTGATTCGCAAGGACAGGAGGGTCGCATCATTGGAAGAGGCGGCGAAAATATCCGAAGCATGGCGATGACGTCCGGAGCGAAGATCCAAATCGACAAAGAAACGAAAATGATTAAAATAAGCGGTTTTAAAGATAAAGTCGAAACCGCCAAACACATGTTAGAAGCGTTCATGGCGGATTACGTCCCGAGAGATCAACAACAATACCAAAAGACCACCGATGTTGCCGCCGCGGCGACCGCTACTACTGCAATCTTTGGGCAAACTTTAGAGCAACAAAACGCCGCCGCCGCGCACGAAGCCTCGTTGAAAAAAGAAGAAGAGGAAGAGAAGCCGTTGTGGGAGACGCATCAAAGCCCGGAAGGATTCACGTATTATTACAACACGACGACGGGTGAAACGCAGTGGGAGATGCCCGACGATTACGACGGTTTTAGTTAAAAAGAAGAAGTTAGCACATAATCACAACAGAAAAGAGTTTACTGTTAATATATATAATAGTTTTAAGTCAAGCGCGTGCGCGAGTAAGTATACACACATATCATAGACACGTACGAGAAAGAGACGTATTTTACGAGAGAATTTAGAGAGATTCTTGTTCTTTTTGAGAGCATTTCCGAAGCGTCACATGAATAGTTTCTTGAGAATAAAAAAGTAAACACACTTACACACCCACACACACACGATGAAACAGTGAGAACAAAAGCAATGTCGCAACCACACCACATGAAACGCTTCGGCGTTGATGGCGAGAGCCAAAAAGAGGGAGAAACAACGAAGAAGAAGAAGAACAATCTGAAGATGCTCAAAACCAAACGCCAACGAGAAAAAGAATTTAATTCAGAAACAACAAACGAGTTTAAAAGAAGAAGAAGAGAACAACGAGAAGAAGCAGAAGAAGACGACGGGAACGATGAAGACGAGGAGAGTTTAATGCGTTTCAAACACTCCATGTCTCAGTTTGCCTCGCAAAACCAGCAGAAAAAAGTGGAAGTCGTATGCGAGGTGTGCGGAAACTGCGGCCTCGAGAATTTCGAGGAAGACCAGAAAACTGGCAGTTATTTCTGTAAAAAGTGCAACGCGAAGACGGATGCTTTGGTCGTCGCGCCAGACGCGGAAGCTTTGGCGAGAGCTTTGCCTGGCTTTGGCGGAGAACAAGGACCGATGTCTTTTCACGGCGCGAGAAGGAGACGGGTCGGTTTTGGTCATCGAGTGCACGATTATTCGCAACAGTTTACCAAAGAGGAAAGGATGATAGAGGAGAAGAGAGCGCTGAGAATCGAAGAAAGGAAATTTACGAAAATGGTGGATTTGCACTGCGAAACGATGACGAAATTACTCAGAGCGCAATGCGAATTCTGCGTGGAAAGGTACGTGGAATCTTCTTCTAACGGCGTCAAGGACGAAAAAGAAAGAGAGAAGAGACGAAGAGAGAAACGCGCGAACGAGTTTCGAAAGGCGTGTCGCTCGATTTGGTTTGCACTGTTAGCCGCAAAAGATGAACTTTTCTCGATCGATATGGACGACATTGGCAGCGTGAACGATGCGCTCAGGACGTCGACGTTTGTTATGAACACGAGAAAGCTACGGAAGGAAAGGAGAAAAGCCATCGCCGACGCAAAACGACAAAAGGAAATGTTGGCGTATTCGGACGACGACGACGACGACGGAGACGAAGGGGGAGGAGAATTAGAAGAAGAAGAAGAGATCATCGAAGATGAACGCGGTGATGAAGATGACGTCAACGAAGAAGATGATAACGATGGTGAAGATTATCAAGAAGACGAGGATGATGACGCCGAAGATGTCGACGGCAGAAAAGACAAAAATGGAAAAAGTTTAAAAATGGAGGCTGAAGAAGAGAGGCAACATCTCAACGCCGTAAACTCTCTCATCATGGCGCATTTACCACAGAAATTGACGCTTGGAGTATTGTTCGTTGCCACGCGGATGTGTTTTGCGGACGAAGAATCGTTCGGATTCACCTTTGCGAGAGACATTTCAACGCTTGCATCGACCGGAAAGTTGCCGTACTTGCGGCCGACGACGAATATCTATAACATGCGCGCGTGGGGAAAAGACTTGTTGAGACCGAGAACTATGCCAACGAGCACGGACGTGATCCAAGTGGCTGAATATATTGTCGCGAAAACCGGTCTGCGTGAGGACATAGTATTTGAACGAAATGTTTTCAATCCTACCAGGGAATTAGTACGCAGAGCGTTCCAGTCTTCGTTTCCGGCTTTTCTGCATCAACAACCCCACAAACCCGCCGAGGCTGTTGTTGTCGCTAGAAACGACGAGAACGTAAATACCAACACTGACGACGACAACAGCGAAAGTAAGGCTGTAAAAAAGAAGACACAATCGCCGCTTTTGTCTCGCGTTGCGGATGCTTATTGCGAGAGCGCCGAAAACTTGATGCAATTCTTGAGTTACGATTTCCTCCTCGACAAGGAGAAATACAAATTCGAGGCTGGTCAAATGCCTCAGATTAGCAGAATGAAAGAAGCGGACGCGCGTAAGATGTTGAGCACATATCCAGCTGAAGTGCACGCGTCTGCAATTATCGTGGTAACGCTCAAACTTTTATTTGGTCTTGACGGAAGAGTCAAGTCTCTTCAACGTAAACGGACGGCGTCAAATCACGTTCCCGATTGCTTCCCAGTCGACGAAAGAGAAAATAGCGCGCTCAAAGCACCCGCAGATGGGTGGCTCGTATGGGCAACGAACGCTCGAAACGCGTTCCAGGAAGAACTCCTTCGAAAACGTCGCGCTATTCCACCAATTTTGGCGAAAGATAAACGGAAAGATGATGCGAAGGACGTTAACGCGTACATCGATTGGTGCGAGGCGAATGTATTCGACGATGCGACGAAGAGGCTTTCTGGCCGGTTCAATATCGTGCGCGATAAATTGTGCAAGATGGCGGCGGGAAAATCAGCGGCAAAGATAGGAAAAGATTACAGAGACGACGACAACAACGATGGTGCAATAACATCACCATTGAAAGCCGATGTGGGTGCAAAATTATACGAAGTCTACGTGGACGTACCTTTCACCAGAGGCAAGAGCGACAGAGACGCGAGCGCGGCGTTTATGGAGGGGTGTTTATCCGTGCAAGGCTATAGCGCGCTCGTGAGGAGACATTTAAAGGTGAAATTGAAAGGCGCGGCAGACGGGAACATCGGCTTCAAACATGCTGGATCGTTCGTGCACACTTACTCACGAATAGATTTGAACGCACCGGAGTACATTGCCGTATTAAATTGGGCATCGGAAGTGTGCGGCGCAAACTTCAAAACCGCGCACCACTGCGTTATGATTATGGAAATGCTGCTGCTGTTAGAGGACAATAAGTTTGCGAATCAAATTAAAAACACGTGGAACGTTGCACCACGCTCTGTGTTGAAAGAAAGAGAAAAGACGACGGCGATGACGACGACAACGATAGGGAAGAAGACGAAGAAGGAGAAGAAGAAGGAAAAGAAGAATAAGAATAAGAAGAGCGCGGCGGCGAGTCCAAATCCGCCGCCGCCGCCGTCGCTTATTAGGAGGTCGCCTCGTCTAAAAAGAAGCTCAAAGTAAAACTCGTAGTTTCATAGAATACGCGCGCGTAAAAGTAACAACGCATTTAATACGCGAATTAATTAGATAGAATACATACTACACTTATTATATTTTAGAGAGTATACAAAAAATACATCATCCTGCTGCTAGGATGAGGTTGTTTCGTTTTTGGAGAGCGTGCTCTTCTTTTCGCGCGGCGGCGGCGCTTCCGCGCTCCCGCTGCTCATCACAATCCCCGCTCCTCCTTCGTCTCCTCTTCTCGCGCTCGACCCTACTATTCCTACTGTCCCACCTCCTAATCCATCACTTTCTACTTTTTGCGCTGCTGCTTTCGCCGCTCTGTTCATGTCTCGTAAATGTCTCCGCGCGTTGGCGAGTTCTTTCTTCTCTCGCTCGATATTCGCCAACGCGTCCGCTATCACGTCTAATTTCTCGCACTCCGACAACGTCCTCTGTTTCGCTCTTTCTCTCTTAATCGTTTGTAATCGCAAGTATTCCGAGGACATCATCGCTCGTTCAAACGCATTTTCATCGTCGTCATGTTCTTCTTCTTCTTCGTTCTTTCCTCTGTTCTTGTTCTTTTTTAATGTTTTCTTCTTCCTCTTTCTCTTCTTCTCGTCTTTGTCGTCCTCCTCCTCATTCTCCGATGATGATGATTTTGATGATGATGATGGTTGAGAGAAGCACGCTCCCATCTTCACCGAAAAAAACCACCACACGCACCTCAGAAAGAAGAAATCGATAAAATCAGCACTAAAAGATCTCTCTCTCTCTCTCTCTTTATTCTTCGATGAGAGAGATAGGTATTATTAAGTTTTGGGGGAGTATAGATATAGGTGGCAATTTTAATTCGTGTGGACGAAAAAGGCACAAAAAAGAGAGACATGCAGTTTTTAAAAAACGCGAGACTTCTTTACAAAAGAAATGGGTTCCTCTCCTGCTCCCCCGTCGAACACCATCACCAACACCACCGAAAGGTATTCATCGACCTCTCCTCCTCTGCCGAATATGGATTCGGGAGGACCCGGGAGTCGATCGTACACTCCGGTCTTGTTAGATATGTTTGACAAATCATCGTCGTCGTCGATGAATAACAACCACAACCACAACGGGGTTGCGAACCGAGGAGGCGCACCAAATTCGGATTCGAAACCACCGAGACACGCGAGTTTCAACTTTCAAATCCAAAGTAAACAAAATAACAACAACAACAATCAAATCGGAAATTCTTCCGAGAGCCAGAGCCCTTTGCAGCCGTTGCCGCTGATTAAAGATCAGTTGCAAGTGGTCGAAGTGACCAGGAACGGGAGGATTAGAAAGGTTTGTTTTTTGTTTGCTTTTTCTTCTTTTGAGTTCAACTCTCAAAATCTCTCTTTTAAAAACAACAAAAAACAATCGCGTTAACAAAAACAACATCTCTCTCTCTCTGTACCTAAACAGGAAATCAAACGATTTGAAACGCAAGTCTCGTTCGATAAAGGGTTTTATTTGACCATTCGGGCGATACAGTTGTTGAAACAGGAGATTAAAGGAGGGTTGATTGTCGTCGGCATCGCGGGGCCGAGCGGCGCCGGGAAGACGGTGTTTAGCAAGAAATTATTAGAGTTTATGCCAGGTATTGAACACGTATCGATGGATATGTATAACGATGCGAGCGTGTTGTTGGAAGATAACTTTGACGACCCGAGATTGACGGATTACGCGACGTTGTTGGATAACATTCAAAGTCTAAAAGACGGGAACTCGGCGGAAGTTCCAATTTACGATTTCAAGTCCAGTAAACGGGTCGGGTATCGACACGTCGAGGTGCCGAAAGCGAGAGTGGTTATCATCGAAGGTATTTACGCCTTGAGCGAACGTTTGAGACCGTTGCTGGATTTAAGAGTTTCCGTGACTGGAGGCGTGCACTTTGACTTGTTGAAACGCGTGATGCGAGATATTCATCGATCTGGACAAGCGCCGGAAAGTATCATCCATCAGATTTCGGAAACCGTGTACCCGATGTATAAAGCGTACATCGAACCAGATTTAAGAACGGCGCACTTGCGCATCGTAAATAGCTTTAATCCGTTCGCTGGTTTCCAAGATCCGACGTATATTTTGAAATCCGATAAAGTCCCCACGGACGAGGAAATCGAAAGCGTCTTGGACCACTCCAGTCCGGAATCTCCGGTGACGAGAACGGACGAAGTTGAAACCGCGGATATTTATTTGTTACCTCCGAACGAAGACCCCGAGCAGTGCACGAGTTGGTTGCGTTTAAGAAATCGAGACGGACACTATTCGCTCATGTTTGAAGAAACGGTTACGGACGGTCCTATCATGATTTCGCCTCGCATTAAATTTGGCGTCGGTGTGCGCATATTAGGCGGGTTGATGGCGTTAGGGTATGAAGTTGGGGCGATTTTAAAACGTCGCGGTCGCGAGTGGTCGGATGATTTGCTCACGATCAAAGTCGATTGGATCGAAAGTTTAGATCGAGCGTACGTGCAGATTCAATCGAAATCTCGCGTCGCCGCGGAGGAAGCGGGTGAAAAATTAGGATTGGAAGGCACGTACATTCCAACGAGTTTTATCGAGCAAGTGCAAATGGAGAAATTAACGTTAGAGCTGCGCGAACAGATGACTGAAGAGATTAAGCACAAGTTCAGCGGGTTGTTGTCGATAAATCGTCCGAACGGTACCGGCGGCGGCGGCGGCGGGTACGACATCGAAACGAATCACATCGTACCGCCAGCCATGGGAAGCAACGTTTCTTCCAGAGCGAATTCAGTGCACTCTGGAAGTTTAAAAACGCACGAAGATGGGAGCGGTAGGCATCCTTTACAGGCTGAACTCGAGGTGAGTGCGGAGAGATTGAATGAAATGAACGCGTTGAATCGCAGCGGAAGCGACGGCGAAGGCCGTCATTATAACGAGGCGAGCAGTCCGCGCCATAGCTACGGAGTTAACGGAGAGAGCACGCCTTTTGGTCTCAGCAATAATAATACGAGTAACAACAACAACAATAATAATAACGGAGGAGGATATTCAAGCGAGAAAGAGCAGCGCACTCCAGATAGAAGACGTCCGCAAACGCCGTTTCGACAACCGAAACCGGATCAGATTCCGGGCCTTCATCAGCGCGACATTTCCGGGCTTTCTGAAGATTACGGAGGGAACGGCGTACGCAACACTCCCACGCCACACTATTACATAGAAGGTAGCTCGTCGAGTAATCTGGAGCAAAAGTTCGATTGGTTGTCGAGGAAACTCGAGGACGTCGTCACCACCGTTTCCCAAATCCAGCAGCAACAACAAATCCAACAGCTGTATAACTATCAACAGCAGCAGCAGCAACAACAACATTCGTCCCCGTTAGCTTGGACGACGCCGCGGGAAGGTTTTTCGCAACCAACGCCTCCGCTTCCTTCGACTTCCTCCTCCTCCTCCTCCATGGGAGACGTCGTGCGAACGCTCGAATCAAAGTTGGCGAGAATAGAAGAAAACGAAAGGAAACTCGCGGCGAGGCATTCGGCGATTAGTTTAGGATTAGCAACTTTCGTAGGCGCGGCAACCGTGTTTGGTTTGCTCGCAAATTCGAGAGAAAAGTAGTAGTATTGATACACATAATAATAATAATAATAATAATAATAGCAACAACAACAAGCATACTCGAGAATACAAGCAGCAAAGAAAACATTTCGTCATCATCAATCAGACGAACTTGAAGTTTTTACTGACATTCTCTAACACGTCCCAAGTGCAACTCAAGCCTTTCTGCATTTCCGCGAAGTCTCCCGCCTCTAACGTCACCGCTTCCTCTGGATTCTCGTCTGGAATGACCGTCACTTTACCTTTTAAGATGTAACACTGTTCAGTCTGCCCGTACGTCCACGGAAACGTCGACTGCTCGCACCCCCAAACCGGCCAGTTTTGGAATTCTTCTTTCGTTCTGTTTTTCTCCACGCGGTTGATTTTACTGGTACTACTTTTTGGCGCTTTGCTGCTGCTGCTACGCACCGCTGATACGATTTTCTCGTTCCGTCGAGGAGGAGAAAGAGGAGGAAAAGAAGAAGACCAAGAGAGGATGTTTCTTCTGGGTGCAGCAGTGCGAAGAACAAAAGGAGTAGGAGGCTTTACAGTTGCAACAAGAGCAGGAGGAGTTACCATCTCGTCAAAAAAGAAGGAAAAAAAAGTGCAGGAAACTAATCACTTTTTTTTCTGTGCGAGACCTTTCTTTCTTTTTCTCTTGTCGTTTGTGTTGTTTTGAGGTTTTTGCCTGTGTTTTATCCTGCACTTTGCCGCATAAATTAATTAATAGCACACGCTCGTAAACACACGACGCGAACACTAGATATCACATTTAACCGCTCATTTACGCATAAAAGAATACACACGATATGTTTACCTTAGCATCTGCTCAGTTATCCGCGAGAGCGAACGTGACTTTCGCGTCGACGTCCAAAATTTCCGCCTCCTCCTCCAAAATGGCGTCTCCAAAGAAAATCTCCACGACCACAATCTCTAAGGTTTTGGAAGGCAAAGTGGTCTCCAGAGCAAACGAGAAAACGGCGATCGTGTTGATCGAGAGAAAAGTACCGCACCCGCGCTTTATCAAGCGCATCAATAAGAGCAAAAGATTCGCCGTGCACGACGAAGAGAACGAGAGTAGTGTGGGCGACGTCGTGGAGATTCAGATGTGTACGCCAAAGTCAAAGACCAAGAAGTTCGAGTTGAAAGCCATCACGAAGAAAGCTTAAGAGGATTGAACACACACACTTCGAGAGAAAAGAGAGAGAGAAAAGAACGACCTTCCATCCCGTTCGTTGTATACAACACAAAGGTGGAAGGCGTTTAAAATAGTAGGTTCGAGAGCGTTGTAATCTGAAATTTGACCTTTACGTAGACATTTTATTTTATCCTTTCTCTACTTACCAGTACTCCTACACTCTAATAAAATCCATGTATTACACAAAACGTAGTGCTAAAAAATCGAGTTAGTTAGTTGCTCCGAACGACTCCTCTCACGCGCTCGACGAACTCCCCTAAGTTTCTGCGAAACCTTCTCTTGTTCATTCGATCGACCTCGGCGTTTAAGCCT
>Ga0114997_10001065_pt1 | contig 22829 bp, 17 predicted proteins | sample ArcticOcean_MG_C_2_FD_87045 | JGI IMG/M metagenome (GOLD analysis project Ga0114997, IMG submission 87045) | Marine microbial communities from western Arctic Ocean - ArcticOcean_MG_CB4_136 | ecosystem: Environmental > Aquatic > Marine > Oceanic | place: Arctic Ocean: Canada Basin | collected...
GAGGTCCGGTTGCTCCTGCGGCTCCGTCTGAGCCATCTGACCCTGCGGCTCCTGCGCTGCCTGCGGTTCCTGCATTGCCTTGAGAGCCTTGAGAGCCCTGAGCACCTGCAGCCCCTTGGGGTCCGGTTGTTCCTGTGCTACCTTGAGAACCCTGAGCGCCCGTAGCCCCCTGAGGCCCCTGAGGCCCTGCTGCGGAAGCAGCAGACCCCTCTCCCGGAAGAGTAACTTGAAGAGCGCCCGTCGAACTATCGACCCCAAGCGAAGTAGTTCCGGCGGCTCCTATAAATTTAATACTATTTTCATTAACGTAAATTTCTCGCCACGTTTTAGTAGACGAGCCCAAGTCGTAAGTGCTATTTGTATCTGGAATTAAATGCTGATCAATTGCAGACCCATCGAGCCCACCCTGACTACCTTGAGGTCCCTGTGAGCCATCTCTACCTTGAATACCGGGTGTAGAAATAGAAGCGTCTTGCCTTTGGACTACTTTAGCTTCCCCAGTAGACCTATTAACAAGTTTAACTTCTACTTTATCAGCCATATTAATTAGTTACTTCTGGATGTATATTGGCTACCCCTTTTATTACTTTGTCTGCGTAAGTTCCAGCGGTATATATTTCTATATCATAAACCCCCTGTATAATAGGGAGGCTAGATGTTTGAGATGGCAATAAAGAGATATCCACGAATCCGCTAACGGTCATATCCCCCGCGACTCCGCTTACAACAGCGGGGCTCAAATTAGACAAAACCCCCGTGTCAGAATATCGATGTTTCAAATGCCCCCTAGCGGTATACCCAGATAAATTCATAGGTAAGCCCGCGGAATCTTTTATTGTCAGCCTAACATCAAATTGAGAACCTTGGGTAATATTGAAATCATAAATAGCAGCCATATATAAATATTACACCGCTATTTGACTTTATTTCTAACTTACTTTATCGGCCCTCAGATAAAATTCTCATGGCTTCGGGCGAAACACTCGAAGGCTTTGGGGAGTCTGGCTTTCGGTAAGAAGCTGCGTGTTTTTCGAATTCTTTCACGAGCCTCTTTTCAAGCATTTCTCTATTTTCCACAGGGACAACGTGTAGTCTTGTCGCGTGAGCTTGGATATCCGTTCTATTCATTTCTTGAAGTTCGGTTTTATATTCTTTCAAGCTGGCCCCCCCGTAACGGCCACCACCCGTATCGCCCCATACTTGATCTAGAGTCGTGGGCTTAAAGCTTTCTACCTTCCCATGAGTTTGGTAGATTTGTTTATTAGCTTTTGTAGTTTTACTCTGTTTTTTAGTCTTTTTCCTTGGCATAATCCTTTTTCCTTTCATTAAAATTTACACGATCCGCTTATTCTAGAGAACAAAAAACCCGCTCCGAAGAGCGGGTTGTGAGTTTAATTTGTTTAGCTTTAGCCAAGCACAACGCCCGCGATTGCTCGAGAATCGATGCAGACACGTCCTTCTTCCAAGGAGCCATAGAAACCAGCCTTATCAAGGCGGTTAAGGTTCCATTGATCATCAGGGAGCGCAGTAAATGTGCTACCAGAATCAGCGTTACGTGCGAGAGCGCGAATGAAAGCGCCCTTGCTAGCGTCGATACCGATTGCAACGTCGTGAGTAGCGTTCGCATACGTAATGTCGTATGCGCCGTTAACGTCACCAACAGCCGCGCCGCTAGTGAAGTCATCAAGCAATTTGCTGTACTTATGACCCTTACCTAATTCGAGAAGCTCGTGAAGAGACACGCCCCAAATAGAAGCCATACCGGCAGAACGCCAGATCTCTTCTTTGACACTCTCAGGAACATTGTCAACAGTTCTGGAAACGCTATGAGCCGGGTCGCCATCAGCATCACCGTAACCGATGTGCTGATAAGACAAAGAGCGAAGCTTTTCCATAGTCTCGGGACTAACGTACAAATCAGAAATACCGAATGAAGAGCCTGCCGAGGGAGTACCTCCAGCAAAAGACTCACCAATTCTGGTCATTCTAGTCATCAGCCTGTTCAAGATATCCATATTTAGCGCAGGCACTGTTGCGGCATCTGCTACGCCAGTATTGGCATGGAAAAGATGATCAAGTTCGTTTCCGCCCTTATCTAAGGTCGTCTTACCTTCAGCCATGGCTTTAAGTACAACCGCCCAAGCATTACGCTCTTGCTTAACTAGTACTTCTTGAGCCATTCTTTCCACTGCACGGCTAATAATCTCCAAACGCGAACGACGAGCGTAACGTTTATTGAAGCTTACTGCGCTGTCCAAACGGTAAGTAGAGAGTTTCATCTCTGACACGCCCGATACTTCAGAACTCGGAAGACCACCGGCCATTTGTTGCGACCATACAGTCACATAACCAGCTCCCTCGTTGTAATAAAGATCCAGCGGGAAACTAGGACTGTCGTCTTCGTCATATTCTGAATCTTGATAGAACGCGCTAGCTGTGCCAGCGTGATCGATCACTTTCATGATTACCGGGCCTAAAAATGCAGCAAAAGCTTCCTGAGCTTCTCGCGATACTAACATATCACGAGAGCCGATAGCCTTAATGAGCTCCACTTGTTCCGGTGTACTTTTTAATTTTAAGTTCATATTAAATTTCTCCTTTGTTTAAAGTTATTGATTATTCAATCGCATCTGCATGCAGAGCGCAATCAAGTAAAATTAGTGTGTGAAAACAAGCTGTTCCTGCTGCGTTTGTGGCTGCAACCGACGAGCCCAATGTGCGCCCGATGATATTACCTGCCCCAGCTGTAGCTGTGAACTCGCCAGCGGCGTCAGTATATAATGCTGTCCAACCCTCTGCGGATCCATCAATGTCTGTATCAGTTTCGACGAGGAAAGTTCCTCTTCTTACCACTGGTACTGCTTGTCCTACTAGAACTGCTTGCATTTCAGCCGCCTTGCGGGGGTTGAATTTAAGAAGTTCTCCGTTTTCGTCCTTTTCTCTGACGTCAAACAGTGTCATTCCCAAAACTGGTTCGCCTGCGACACCGCAAGCAACTATTTTAGAAGCGACAGCGTAACGTTGAGAAACGGTGTTCGATACTGTGTTTGCCCCAGCACCTTCAAGCATCGCCAAGTCATTGTTAGAAGTACTCCAGCCAGTGGAGATTTTAACAAGTGCCCCTTTCAGGACAGGCGTGCTTTCGATGTTAGCGACAGTTTCATTATACGAGAAGATGTTAATTACATCTTTTTCGTCATAATCCCTAAATGGTCTTAAATCATGAGCCATAATATTTTCCTTATTTTAATTTATTAAAGTTTAATGTTAAATTGATCGATACTAAACGCATCTTTATACTTATTGTAAAAAGAATTGTCTGTAGCTTCGATAGTGTTAGTTACTGTATCCCCTGCTTCTTCAGCATTATCAACGGCATCTTCTACAATCTCCTCGATCTCAGCAACCTCTTCCACAATTTCTTCCTTGACGGTCGGTCCGGAGACCTGAACGCCTGTATTTTTTGCGGCTTCGGCTTCTTCGAGCTCGGTTTTTTCAGTAGCAATTACTTTTTTATCATAACCGCGTAAAAAAGCGGTCATTTTCTTTTCATAGCTATCGAAAGTTTCCTCGTTCATGTCTTTGATATCCGAAGCTACGTGAGCTCGAATTTCATCGCTGAGTTCGTATTCTTCATCGAATGAAGCCATTCGTTGATTAAAAAGTTCATGAGCTTCTTTCTCGGCTTTTTCTTGTTTCATTTTGTCTAATTCTGCTTTTACAGATTCAAGATTTTCAGCCACCTGATCGAATTTCTCATGAGTAGTCTTAATAACCTCCTCTTGCTGAGTCTTATCAGCTTCAAATTGATCAGACACCTTCTTAATCTCGTCACTAATAAAATCAGAGACAGCAGAAGCAGATAATTGCTTTACAGACTCATCTGTGATATCGTTAATATTTGTTATTTTCATAGTACTAGTATCCTTATTTTGAATTACATTTTTTTCGGTTGAATGAGAAACTTTTTCCTGACTTTTTGCAACCTTTTGTGTACTTGCCCCCGCTTCGAGCTCTTCGCCTACTTCTTCGTCAGCTTTGATTTTCTCTTCTTTTTTGACTGCGACGCCTTTTACTTCGGCCGCCGGGGTTTCGGTAAGACCGATTCCTAACGGAATAATCTCTCCAATTACATGCCTATATACTCTCCGTCCGTCGTCTAATTCGCCTTCCCCGCCGAACCCCCTTAGGAAATCTTTAAGTTCTTTTACCTTCTCCTCGTCGGTAATTAGCTCCGCGTTTTCAATATTTTTTTCATTTTCATCCATTACTGCAAGATTATAGTCAGCGAACCCCAACTCCCAACTAGCAGAAACTTTTAAGTAATCTTCACTGGTGGGATCGTTCGCGTTCTCAATAATTTCAGCTAAATGACTGTTTACTGTTTTCCACACTACTCCACCGAGAGTGATATTAAACGGAACCTCTAGATTTTTGACTTCGTCTTCGGTCAGGGCCTTGTCTGTACCAAATTCACTATAGCCCGCTGTTAAAATAGTCCCCACGACCCTTTCGCGATTATGTTCTATATTTATGGGCTTGTTTATAAAATGCTTAGCCATGGCGATGGCGTGCTTTGTGTCGACTACGTCATCGTTCTTATTGACCCTGTTAATGACGCATGCATTAAAAGCGATCGGCAACAAGTCTACATTCATTTCTGTGTCTAGATCTGGAATAAATTCTCCGATATCTATCAAAGAAGCCATCGCTAAATACTTGTCTTTTTCCTCTGGAACCAAGGGCCGGATCTCAGAGCTAAAAATTGTTATATATTTAAAGTCTTTCATGATTACCATTCTATTTCTAATTTTTCGTACGGTTCTACATATAGCTCATCTATGTTTTTAAAATCGTAGTTTAAATTATTTGCTTTCATTTCTTCCTGAGCTTTTACGTAGTCTTCTTCTGTGGGGATCCAAGTTTCTGAAATGTCTATGGGGAGCCCCACTTTTTGTTCGAAGCCAGCGGAAATCATTTTACCCCCAGCTTTCTGTCTTAAAAACATATTTACTCTTGCTAGCGCCCACTCTCCACAAGATTTATCGGAGCGAGGGTTCAGAGCGCCTTTTGCGTAAACGCTTCTTAAATCATTTAGGGATACTTCGTTATTAGGTACGGAGGAGTTGTGCTCTTTTGCTTTAGACTCAAGAAGACTTACTAGCTTAATAGAAAAATCAATCGCTGCCTCTTGGTCTTCCTGCGAGGTGTCTTTCTGCGAGGTGTCTTTCTGCGAGGTGTCTTTCTGCGAGGTGTCTTTCTCTATGGTTATCTTGAAATTCTCAAATTCCAGACTATCTTGATTGAAGTTAATATTTCCCATAAATTTGAACAATCTCCTATATATTCCTACACCTAGAAAAGCGGATATATTTATTATTTTTTATAATAAGAAGAGAGGGCCGAAAAAACAAAATTAATTAACTCTTTTAAGTAAATAGATTTTATCTATTATAGTGTTATCCCCGAAGTATTTAGGGATGTTATCGTAGTAAGGAAAACAAACCCAATGATAATTACTTAACTTATTATGGACAAGGATGATTGCGACATCTTTATTATGATCGAGGCTTTTGAATTCTTTGATTGTTATTGCCTTAAATCCGTATTTTTTGGCAGTTTCCCTGATTTCGCTTGGCCAAGTTATACACGCCGCCTGCTTATTAAAAAAGGACAAGAGCTGCCTTTTTATTTGGCCTGAGTCTTGAATTGATCGGCTTAGGGTTGCTCTATCTACGCGAACCCCAAGTTCTTCAAGCGCTTGCTCTAACGCTATCGGTCCGCAACAATTATAATGAGATTCATAATATCCATCTTTATTTACTTCGGGGGGGTTAAATATGCCGCACCCAACAATTGGACCTATGGACAACACGAGAGCTAATGAATATATAAATATTTTTTTGGCCTTGGTTATTTTACGTCGTGTCATTTGGGCTGATTGGTTTTATTTCAATTGGCCATTTCCCCGCTTTTTTTAATTCATTTATTAATTGTTCGATGGCGTTTCTCTGAGCTCTTATTACACCACTTGCTTCTTGAAGATGTTCTTCTTGGTCAGATCGCACGTTGTCCTGTTGAGTAATCATATCTAAGAGAACTCGGAATTGTATTTCGTGCTCTACGATCTCTATATTTTTTTTAAATATCTCCCTAGTATGAGTTATCTCGGAGCGAAAAGAAAGAAGTAGGTAAGTGATTGTTAGGCTAAGGCATACGTAAATACAAATGTCATACTTAGATAGGCTTTTAAGCGCTTTGCTTATGTCACCTTTCCATTTTATTAGGAAGGTTTTCATTACATACGTAATTACACCAAACTAAATGCCAACCCTAAAAGAAAAATTATAAATAATATTATTACTAATAATGGGGTTCTATCTTTTAATGAGAATTTTTTTCCCCAAATTATACAATTTAAAGATCTGTCTGGTTTCATGACTAAGCTAATTTACACAAGTAATAGTGTAATTTGATTTATGCATATTTACATTTGCCCATACTGTCCCCCTTGCTCAGAGGCTTACCTAGCTGAAGGCGCGATGGAAGAAATTAAATGTAAGTACGAAAGAGAAGAGGTGTGCGGAGAAAAGCACAAATGCAAAGAAGTAATGCGGTGCGAAAAATGTGGGGAAATATTTAACTCTACCAAGGCATTTTTAGGAGAGCAAAAAAGAAAGCTTAAAGATGGCTAACTATTTTTTCTTGGTTGCCTTTTTCTTAACCGCTTTTTTCTTGGCAGTCTCTTTCTTCTCTCTCTCCTCTTGAGAAACATGCTCCGGCAAGATACCCCTTACTTCATCTACTAATCCAATTTCAAGGCACTCGTCTGCTGTTATCCACCAGTCTTTTCGGTTCCAATTTCTCTGGATTTTCATTCGGCTTAATTTTGATCTAGAAACGAACACATCAAGAATTCTATATTCAATTCTTTTAACTAGCTTGACCTCGTCTTCTATTTCAAAGGTCTTTCCGATAGCGCCGAACGCTGCTCTATGAATCATCATCCATGATTGATGCCCAATCCACCTGATGTCGCCCGCTTGCAGAAGAACTCCCGCCATGGAAGCTGCGTACCCTAACGAGCCCGTGGTTATTTTATGCCCCCTCCCTCGAAGGTCTTGAATAAAATCAAATAATTCGAACCCAGAAATGATGCCCCCGCCCGGAGAAGAAAACACAATTTCCATACCGCATTTGGGATCCAGTCTTGACCATTCTGTAAGCTTGGTCATGCATCTGTTAACTGAAGATTTGCTTACATCGCCGTCGAATCTATAAAGACGGTTTTCCTCGTCCGTGGCTAGTTTTTTTTGCAAGCTTCTTTCGGCGGACCAAGCGTCTAATTCAGATTGTCTTGCTTCCGCATCTGTTTTTCTCGCTTCGGCTTCCGCTTGCCTTGCTTCGGCTTCTGCTCTTCTTGTTTCTGCTTCAAGCTTTTTTAAATTAGCTTGAATCTCTTCTTTGGACCTGCTTGTTTCTTCGCTCATGGTAGCTATTCTCTTGGGACGCCTCCGGCGTACCAGCCCTCGGGGAGTTTAACTTTATTTTTGGAAAGCACCCACTCTCCATTTTTTAAAATATAGACATGACCCGAGACGTCTGAGCCTAGTCTAATTAAATCCGATTGTGTATCTACGAATACTACTCTCGTGCTACCGCAACCAAGAAAAATGATAGAGAAAATTAAAGCGGTTAATAATTTAAGATTTTTCATGTTTTACCCACTCTCCTTTTTCGTTTGGTTTATAACCAAGACCTTTAGCTTGTTGTTCTTCCCTTAGCCTAACTATGGGCTTTTCACCACCACCCTCGAAGGGGGTTTTAAATTTATAGTAGTCCAGCTTTTCTTTTTCTAGCTGTCCGTCTATTTTCTCTCGCCACCTATTCTTAAGCGACTGAGGCACAGCATCAGCGTCACTAGCCTTGGTATCTTTTTTTACCTCGGCAGTTAGCCACTCCAGAACGGCCTTAATTAGAGCCGTCAGCCAAGTCATTACTTGCCTTTGGCGATCCCTCTAGATACAGTATACCCAACTGCACTGAGTCCTGAAACTACAAGACCAAAGACCTTATTAGCTGTTCCTAAGCCCTCGGGATCCAGCACCCCTGCTCCCCAGAGCAAAGATCCTAATGCCACCACCACCGTAATCCAGAATTCTGTAGTTTTCCAGCCCGGTTTTACTTCGTTATTTTTTACTGCCATAATATTATTTTTCCTTATCGTCTATTACTGACCTATACTAAGACCATGATTGTAATTCTCCAAGTTTTTCTTTGGGCAATCCTAGTCCACCTATAGCTGTAAAGACTGTTAAATTTGGTTTATCTCCTATATATATTCCTCTGTGTACTACGCCCCCAGATTTTAACATTCTTACTAGCTGCTCAAATGCTTGATCTAAAGTAGTCTGCGGGATACTATCGAGTTGCTCTTTTCCCCCAATTATAATTGCTCCCGCACATTTCCCCGTAGATAAATCTATTCCGCCAGAGAGTACATTATTTTTAATATTTTCTCTGACCGCTCTTGATACGCTTACGGGGTCGTCCCACTTATCCACGGGCGAAGCCCCGAAGACCATTAAGCCTGATTCAAGAATCGTGCCATAATCATTTTTATCAAATGAGGTGAATGTGCTGTCTTTCGCCGCGGTTAAATTAAATAAGTGGAATAGGCCAGCCAAACTAGAGTTTGCGTGGCGCCAAAAATTAGACACAACTAAATTCGGATATAGTTTTCCAATTTTTTCGTTATCCAAAATAATCAAAGGGGAGACTTTGCCTTGCTCGACCAATTCCCAAACTTTTGTTAAAGTTTTATAAGCGTTACTTGCTACCTTGGTTCCTTCTGATTTTTTCGGCAGCGCCAGAATCACTCCTATTTTTTTTGAGGATGATTCGATTGTCTTCGACAACTCTAAAGAGGCGTTAACTAATGGAACGACTGTTCCTGCTCCAGAGCCCCCGCCCGCCCCCGCACAAACAAAAATTTTGTCGAATGAGTCTCCGAAAGAGTACCTTAAAAAGTCAATCACATCCTCCCTGCTCTCTTCAAAATATTTTGCCGCTACGGCTAGATTTTTCCCCGCGCCGCCCTCACCGATACAAAGTTTATTATTTAGCTGAACCGTATTTAAATCTTGCTGAGCCGTATTAATTGCAGCTAGCCTTCTGTATCCTAATTTATGAAAAGATTCCGCAAGCCTTGACCCTCCTTGTCCCGCGCCGACAAACGCAAATTTAAAAGCACCGTCACAGGTATCTTTAATTTCGTTCTTCTTCTCTTTCTCTATTGGCGCGGGCATAAGCATATCCGGTATGGATATATCCACGTCCCCTTCGCCATAAAAAGATTTCACTTGCTCTTCGGACTCGTTTTCTTCCGAATGGTTTTCTAGTTCTTCATTCATTCTCTTTTATTTACACCTTGCTCGCGTATAAAATACTAGCTAAATACGAATCAATTTGATGCTCTACTTGAATTTCTTGGATCTTCTGTATATTTTCTGTATTTCCATCCGCTGGGTTTTCGCAATATTTTTCAATATTTTCTATCCAATTTTCAGGAGTTTCATTAGCAACAATTATATTCGAAATTTCACTAGCGATTTCCTTTTGTTTGTTGCTGAGTTTTCTTTTACCATGCTTCTTCCTTAGGAACGCTGACACTTCGTTTTCTAGCTTTTGAGCTAAAGTAATATTTTCTTTTATTTTTTCTACGCTGTAGAGCTCTGACGCGCCAATCGGTGTCGGTTTCTTAGTCGTCTGTCTTGGGCCGTTGGTTCCTCCGGGGCGGCCCTTTTGCTCTGTCGTTTTTTCTACGACGGGCACGGCGCCGGGCGGAACCCCCGGTGGTGGCGAATTCGGTTTTTCGCGTCCCATTTTTTCTTGGGATTTGATATTTTCTTTTTGAAGTTTTTCTTGCGTATTAGGCCCGCCCATCAAGGGTTCGTAATACCCCTTATCCCTGAGCTTCCTCATTTCTTCTTGAGATTCTAAGGCGTCTGCTGGGTCAGGGAACCTACCCGTCTCCATAGCTTGGAAAGTTTCCTCGGGGGAAAGGACGCCAAGCTCCAAAAGCCTTGTGTAGATTCTCTCTTTCAATATGTCGTCTTTGAGGCTAACTTCATCGAAGTGGGGGGTGGGATAATTTTTAAAGTTCATCTCCTTCGCAATTCTTCTGATCTCGGGCATCAAGAAATTATGAAGAAAAGCTTGGCGAGCCTGCTCCAGCCTAGCGATAAAGACTTTTATTTTTGCGCTCTGATTTGAGTAAGTCTCTTTCGTTCCGAAGAAAATATTATTTAACCCAATATTTATATCATTATTTACAACTTCGTATTTTTTCGCATCCATTAAATCTCCGATTTGAGGAATAACAAATTTAGCATCAGTAGTATAGTCTGAAATTAATACTCGACCGACGGATTGATTTTCGAACAGGACTTGCATGGCTTCTATATTTTTTTGATTAATACCGCCCTTATCTGGCTCCGCCCCCATAGTCACAAGAAGGACTGCCTGTTGCATCGTCCGCGCGATTGCCATATCCATTTTCTTAAGCTCTTGTTTAAAATTTATATCCTCTAGCACGGGGTAGCCCATGGGGACAGCGAATGGCTCGTAGTCTTGCTTTTTATAAAATACGATAAGGACCTTGTCGAAATCTAATGGCAAGTTTATTAATGCAGTTTTTTTATCTTTGATTGCTGACTGTATATCCGCTGGTAAATTTTCCAGAACCTCTCGGTCTTGTTCGGTCTGAGGATTCCTTAACCGCTGCAGCTCATAATCAGATAAAGACTTGTGGTAGACTCCTTGAGAGAACGAAAGAGATCCAGTCATTCCGATGTCCGCTGGATTAAGTACGCAATATCTAGACGGGATGTAAACAATTTCTTTATCGCTCAATCCCGAAGCTCGCTCTCCGAACACCTGACTAATTTTATTAGCGTCCTCCTGTCTCAGTTTAGCGTCGAATCTGTAAATGAATACGTTGCCTGATCGAAAATACTCCCGGAAGAATACATCTTGGAAAGACCATAAATTAATTTTATTAAATAAAGATTCAAAAAACTTCTTCGATTTTTTATTGCCCCCTCTAAAATATAATTTACTAATAGAGAACTCTGTCATTAAATCAATCATGTTTCTGAAAATAGCAAAATTATAATATGCTTTTTGACATAGGACCACAGCATCTTTTACATTTATTGAGCTACCTTTTTTCCCATAAGCGGGATTAGAGTTCTTAAATGGAACCATTCCATCTTCGATATTTTTGTATTTATCTGTTCTTTGTATGGTAGACGAAAGGTTTCTTCTTGAAGATGCCTCTGTCATGAGGGGGGTAACTTCCTTTGCGGGCTTTTTTTGAGGTGCGCTTTTCTTTGCGACCGTTTTCTTGGGTGAAGATTGGGCTTTTTTCATTTGATTATGGGGTATATTCAGTCTATATTACACTATAGCGCGTCATCTATCAAAAATAAAGCTAAATAAATTAAAGATAAAGCTAAATCGCTGCTATAATTAAATAAAGTGAATTATTTCCACATAAACAACGGATCTTTCGTGCGAAGTTCGGGGGCTGCCTTAAAAATTGAGAACGAAGGAGCGGGGGAAGGATATGTTCTTAGGAAAATCGATGATAAATCAGTAAAATCTGCACATTTTGCATTTAAATATGAGCCCCAGTATGCCGAGGGCGTAAAATTTGTATTTGGCTCGAGTGAGATAAGAGAAAGGCTTGTGGAGGTTCCCCTCCCCCTCACGAAAAAAGATTCTTTACAATTTAAGATAGACCTCGAAAACAAATCAATTACCGGCGATATAGAACAAGATATAGATGCAAATATAAGGACCGTTAAATGGTTTGGTTTTATATTAAATAATTCTGTTATTGAAATATCCATCCCTGAAATTGAAATCGAAGAGGCGGAGGAAGATTCTTCAGAAGCCGAAGCTAAAATAGATTCTCCCTTGGTTTGCTTGCTAGCGAAAGACTCCGAAGGCGACATAGAAGAGCAGCTTAAAGAAATTGAAAAAAGCTTTTCCGGAGACTGGGGGCTAATAATAGCAGACATAGATAGCAAAGATAAAACATACGACATAATTAAATTACATAATTCATCTGCAAAATTTTATCATTATCTTCAATTTGACTCGAATACTAGCTCCGAAGATGCAGTCTATAGATTAAAAGAGCTTGCCAAGTCTTTGGGCGGGGCTTATAGCCACGTAGTGCATAAAGAATTAATTGAAGAGGAAAGCAAGCATACCATACAAAGCTTTTGCACGGTCGTTACGGGTAATCTGAAAATTGAATCGGCAATCTTAATTAAAAGCTTGAGAGAGTTTCACGAAGAGCCGGTGTATCTTATCTGCGACGAAGAATCCAAAAAGTTTTTAGAAATAGAGGGATTCGATAATCTTCACTTCAAGACAGAAATGTCTGAGCGTAGCCTCAGGGAAACGAAAGATAAACTTTTTTCAAACAAATTCTCTTCTGTAAATTTATATCATAAACCAGAATGCATTTTTCATAAGATGAATGCTATGGATTTTGCTTTGGAGAAAAATGATAACACGTTCTTTTTAGACGTAGACGTGATTGTTCTCGGCTCCCTTCAGGAAAGTTTTCGAAAAGAGATAGTTCTTTCGCCTCATTTTTACGGAAAAGACAAAATAGAAAATTCATTTAAGTATGGCTTATTTAACGCGGGTTATATATTTTGCGCAGATAAGTCTTTCCCGAGTTACTGGAAAGATCTTTACTTGAATAAGTCTACCTTTTTTGAGCAGGAGGGGATGAATCACATCATTGAAAATTACGATATTCAAATTTTTTCCGAATCTCATAATTTTGGATTTTGGAGGACAGAGCAACCGAATATTGAAATAAAAAGCTTCCATGTCCACACGATAGAAAAAGAGTTCGGAGGAGAGCGAGTTCTTCAGGATGCCAATCACAACACAAAAGAAATTTTATTCGAGTATCTTTCCGAGACAGGCAACACGAGCCTTTCCAAATACATAAAAGAATCCGAAGGGAAAAAATGGGGAGGTACGGACACCAATCTCCGCGCTCGCGAAGCAAGCCCCTCAGGCAAACTCAACTTAGGAAATCAACAAGTATTTTGGCACCATAGAAGTGGTTGGAATTATGCGATACAATCCCTAGTCCCTCTAGACAACAAAAATGGAATATTATTCGATGGGTTCCTAGAGAAAAATTTCTCATGGAAACATGACGATAATATATTTGATAATAAAATACCCTATGAAGAACCTTGGGTAGGGTTTTTCCATAACCCCCCAAATATTCCTGAATGGTTTTTTTACGAAAGCTCTCCGCAAGAAATTTTCAACAAGCCCGCTTTTAAAGCTAGCCTAAGTAATTGCGTGGGTTTATTTACCTTGTCAGAATATCACGCGGAGTTCTTAAGGACGCTTACGGATAAACCGGTTTCTTCGTTAATTCATCCGACCGAGATACCAGAAAACACATGGTCACACAAAATGTTTCTCGAGAACGTAAATAAAAAAATAATAAATATTGGATACTGGTTGAGAAAGTTAAATTCCATATCCCTATTGCCAATTGAAAAATCAGATGGCATGACCAAAGCGCGCTTGATGCCTTATAACGATAGGGAGCCGAAATCGACAATAGACCAGCTGACAGAAAAAGAAAAAGAAATATTTAATATAGAAGTGCCCCAAAGATACGCTAATAATACAGTTACTCTAGAAAGATTACCCGATAAAGAATATGATAATCTTTTAATAGAAAATATAGCATTTTTAGACCTATATGACTCTAGCGCAAATAATGCCATTATAGAATGCATAGCTAGGGCGACACCGATACTAGTTAATAAACTACCGGCAACCGTAGAATACCTTGGAAAAGATTACCCATTTTTCTTCAGCACTCTCGAAGAAGCAGCGGGGAAAGCTAAAGATTTTTCTCTGATAGGGGAAACGCACAAGTATTTATTAGGCTGCGAAACTAGAAAAAAACTTTCGCAAGAGTATTTCCTAGAGTCATTCAGAGAAAGTGAAATATATCAATCGTTATGAGCATTTTAAATAAATTAGTCGATAATGTTTATGTTTTAAATCTTGAAAGAGACTTACCTAAGTATGACATAGTAAAGGCCAAGTTAGACAAAAAAAATATACAGCACGAACGCTTTATAGGGGTGGACGGGTATGACGGCCCCATCGGAACGGAAGAAAAAGTAAAAAATCTTAAAGATATGTTAGATGAATACGAGGGGGAAGCAAGTCTTTATGAACCACTTGCGAAGCGAGCAGGGAAAGTGCTTTACAACGTCAACACTGGAGCCATGCGCACTCATGGAGCGATGGGTTGCTTGCATTCGCATAGAAAAATTATTCAAGATGCTATCGACAAGAAATATAAAAAAATACTACTCCTTCAAGATGATATTTATTTTCATAACCAATTCGAAGAAATACTTAACGATCTAGAACCGACAATCAAATCGAGCGCGATGGTTCACTTAGGCGCAACAGAATATGATGACTATGTGAGAAACATCAAATGGCGTAACCCGAGTTGGAGCCGTAAAAGAGTTAGATATTCTACGACTGAAGAGACCTGCGGGTTATGGGGAGCCATCGTCGATCAAAAAATGTTTGAACCGTTTATGAGGTTATCAAAATTCGAATTCTTTCCAGCTGACGGGTGTTTTGCCCTTCTGTGTTTTAATTTATTTTTTCATTCTAGTTGGGTGGCTTATCCGAACTTAATAATTGCAGATTTGGCTTTTAGTAAAACTTCGTCAACCGAGGAGCAGGGCTTCAAAATGGAAAACAGAAGCATGTCCGAAGCATGTGCAAGAAAGTTCGGCTGGGATCTTGATTATTACGATTCGAGCGAAGGTCGCCACGAGCAACATGAATAAATTTTTAATATTTGCTTCTCCTAGGACGGGCAGCACAAGCTTAGTAAATCTAATGGGTTCGTTATATCTTCGCGAGGGGGGAGCTTTACACACCCATGTCGGGGAGCCCTTCGGAAGATACAACTTGACTAGGTGGTACAAGGAAGTCCTTTCCTCGTGCTCTTTAGAAGTCCAAGAAATATACGCAAAAGAATTGCCCAAAGATAAAAATTCTTTAACTAGGTCGCAAATAATAGAAATTTTAGACGCGTGTTACAAGAGCTCGTTTTGCGTAAAGCACTTACACTATCACTTATCTTACTTTAGAAATTTTAGCTTGCTAGAGTACGTTATGACAAGGGGCTATAAAATTATTTCTTTAACAAGAGATAGTCAGGTGCTGAAGGATGTCTCAGAACAATTAGCGCAACAGTCTGGCGTGTGGAGCCGCGAAGAAATGAGGGACGGGGTAATGGATCAAATGGTATACAACCCGATAGATATAGAAAGGCTCAGGGAGAAAGTAGATTGGAATAAAAGATATAGGGAAGACTTTGGAGAGATGATGAGTGATTATGATACATACGAGGTGTCGTACGAAGAAATCTATTGTAGAAATAATCAATTAGACGAAGTACATAAAATTATGGATTACTTAGAGATCGATAGAGGGGAATTGTGCATGGATCAATTTCATAAAAACATGAATTATAATGACAACAAACAAAATACCTCAGCGGTTTATAACAAAATTCCTAACATAGAAGAAGTAATACAATTTGCAAAAGAGGAGTATGATGACGACATTTCTTATATCATAGACCCTTAAGCTACTATCAGTCACCAATCTCATAAGCATAATTTCTACCGACGTAATACATCTTATTCATCGTCGGCGCATATGCAAATTTACCCTCGTCATACACACTAAATGCCCTGTCGATTGACCCGGTCTTCGGCAAGAATGAGTAAATTCTATAAACTCCATCATATGATGAAATTAATATTGAATTATTTATTGGGCAAAAATAAGACTCCTTTACTCGCTCTGTTTCTGAATCAGAGAATTGGTATGCGTATGTAATTGCGTTTGTCATCGGATCAATAGAATATGATATACCAGAATCAAAGGTGAACGCATAAAGAGCTTTACTTGGAGGGCAATATGTTATTGCTGCTATCTTATCACTTGTTGTTATGGTAGATTCTACGGCGCTTTCGTCTATTTTAACTGTTTCGATTTGGAAGTTCTCCAAATATCTAGCGACCCCTTTAGAAATTCTTATTTCGTCAAGATTTCCTTTAAGATACCAGTTATCATTTATGAATCTCGTATCTGCTCCTATTGCTAAAACTGGATTATTAGCAGGGGCTTTAATATTGAACCCATTCCAAGCGTACGAAGCTCCTTCCCCGTATCGGGTGACGTAGATGCCTTCTCCCATGCTGTCTATTAATTTACCATTTTTATAAGTTTTAAATTCGTTCTCTTTTCTTACTATCGCATAATGCTCCCAAACATCATTTAACGGGGACCCCAAAGTAAGAGTGAACGTAGCCATTTTCTTTCCGTCTACTCCGGGGTCTGTAATATTAGCCCAAGCCGCGGGAGGAGTAGCCGTTCCGTTATCCACGCAAAAATAAAATCTCATTTCTGGGGAAGATAAGACACCTAGACTAGACCAATTGGGCAAGAAACTATTTTGTAAAACGCTAGGACTGCCTTGCAAATTTAGATTTTTTATTGTTTTATTTATACGCCCCTGTTGTCTCCAAGAGAAAAACGCCGTGCCTAAATCTTCTTCTACATAAGAAAGTTCTACGCCCCAGCTTAAAGATTCTTTTGAAAATCCGTAACCCTGCCTAGCTATTATGCATGTTCCATTCGCTGCGAATGGGGCAATGTTGCTCGGCGTTGAGTCTCCTGATTTTTTATACCAAAATTCTATAGTAAAATCTTCATTTGCCAAATCCCAATCTTCGACATCTTCGAAAATAGAATAACACGTTCCGTCATATTTTCCTGATCCCGCTCCTAGTATTTTATCTATGTTATCAATTATTGGACAACTTGAGGACGCGGCGATCTCGGAATTTACATCCCCGCTAATTTCCCAAAATCCGGTCACGCTTCCTGTCTGCTGGTCTTGAGAAAGGGCGGGGGCAATTTTTTTCTTATTAGTCCATTGACCGCTATCCTTATATTTATAATGAGAAAGAGAGCGAGCGCTCCCCGCGGCCGCCACCTGCCCACTTTTATCATTAAGGTTTCCATCAAATGGAAGTAACAAGACCGTATTTTCATTAGACTTGGGTTTGTTTCTTTCTACGCTCGAGGAGTGGTCTTCTAAATCGTTGAAGTTTAATAAAAGTTTAATACTGCTCGGCGAAAGTATTTTAGCGCCACCTTCATTAATTTTCAGATGCGCTGCCGAATCTGCTGGTAGCTTGTCAGCAATTATAAATTCCCCTATGTGCCCTTTAAACTGATGATAATTGGGGCTATTGCCCTTGGCGAGCGCTATAAAATCGCTCGGCGGCTTGTAATAAAATTCTGATTGAGACGAGTCTTGGCCGCTAACATGAAACCCAGCGAAAGTTGGGTCTTGTCCAAAATTGGCGCGAACGATAAAGGACCATCCATGCGTCGATGTCATATAACCGCTAAACTGCCCATCAAAAGCTTGCACACCTTGGGAGATGTTGTTCTTATAGAAAGTGACTTCGTTGTTATCGACATCGAGGGCGACACCAATAATGTCCCCGACGCCATATGAGTCACCGTAGGCCACGTTATAGAGTTGGGTGCCATTGGTATAATAACCACCCAGTGAGCTTCCAGTGACTTCGAGCAGAAACACCCCAGATGCATAGGTGGCGAGTGCCGTGAACACATATTCCATATAGTATTTGCCGCTGGTGGCGAGGAGCGTGCTGGCGGATTGAGGGCTCCAAGACCCACCGTGTGAGTGCTCTAGATTTCCCTCAGTGGTGATCGCGTTCCGTAACAGCGGATCCATCACTGCGTAATTTACAGCGGGCGAATCCGCGACAACGTCCCAAGTTGAGAGACCCGTCACCACCGAAAAATCATTATTATTCTCACTCGCATCATTGCCGATGTCGGCAGGGTCTCTAAAATCCAGATGGAAGCCACCGTCTCCGTGACTGCCCAGATACACTTTGGGTTGCCACCCCCCCGTAGCCCCGTCCCGCGTAGCAAAATCGTTGTAATCGAGTGCTTTGCCGTCTACGTAGTGAAAATCGGCCAAATATCCCTCAAGATAATTTGCACTACCCATTCCGATTCCGTAACCCATTGTGTGCGCCGGGGAGCCGGGGTCGGGCGCAAGAAACGCCGTGGTCACGTAATTCAGTGGCGGGTACAGCGTGTCGCCCATATTGAGAGCGGTCACTCGCTCGCCGTTTACCCAAAGCTGAATCCGGTCTGCCGCCGTGACTTGAGTAGTGTCGTACTTGATAAGCATATGATACCATTCCTTCATATCAAGAAACAGCTCGCTTGTTCTGATTAAATAATCGGACACGCCGGTGGTTGCATTCCTATTGGACATCACGAAATCGTCGTTAACGGATGAGCCACCGCCGCCCAAACCGCTGAAAATTATAGACCCGCCAGCGACCGTGCCCGTACCGTCCATGAATTCCAAAATGGGTTGCCCCCCATTGTCATTAATCTCGCTCCTCTTCACCCAAAATGAAATCGTCTTTTTCTTCTGGTCAGCAGTGGAGGCGCTAAATGTTTTCGAGAGGTGGGCGTCAGCATTAAACCGCAAAGACTTCGCAGGCAAATAGCCGGTCACTTTACGAGCCTCTTCCAAAGTAAGCCAGTCAGTCGATAGCGGACTTCGACCCACGCACGCTATACTAGAATTAGTTCCTGTGAAATTAGGTGTATTACTTAGGTCACCAGATATTAATTTAGTGACAACGGCCCCGTTGACGAGTAAGTCCCAGTCGTTATCTCTTCTTACTATCTGCACGTGCGTCCATTCATTTTCTGAGATAACAGGCGAAGCACTTTCTACATTTAAAATTTGATCTTGATTTCCATCAAAATAATTTCTATAAAATTTCAAATTACCTGAGGAAGTTATGCTTAGCTTCATGCTTCCAGACTTATTCGAATCAGAAAAACTTCGAGAAAACAAAACCGGCGACACAGATAGGTCCTCGGGCTTAACCCATAGCGAGATTACAAAATCGTTATCAAAATAATTCCACTTATTTTTAGGATCATCAATTAAGATATAATCATTGCCTCCCGCGCTTGTGTGATCTTTATGAATTGACGTTGATGAAACCCCGCCGAAGTAAGCCACGGAGTCGCAAGTGGGGGGCGTCTGCATAGTTTTAGTACTCGTATCTGTGGCGTCAGCCACCCCGTCCCTAACCGCAATTTTAGAAATAGTCCTGCTATTAAGACTTAAATCTTTTATGCCCTCTCTAAAGTCTATGAATAATTCTGTACCCCCGGGTAAATCTAAAGAACTAGCCGTAGAGCTTCCAAGGATATTAGATTGAAAATACCACGCATCCATTTCAGGATAGTAACCGTCATGCGCCTGTTCTTGAAGTTGTACGTTAGCTATACCATGATTATCTGCTCGCGTTCTTGTTTCAAAATTACCCAAAGCCCATTTGATCCCCGTGCTCCACGCTATGTAATCTTTTAAATAGGAATTTCTGAGTTGGTTTTCCATTAGCGGATTTCCGCTTGCGCTATAGTCATGAAAACTTCCAACTTGAGAGGCTTCTAATACTCCCCTGAACGTCCAGTCTCTATAAGCGGTACTAAGATTAGGGCTTGTTCCTCTCTCTATTCTTATTAAGCTTATATTTCCTGAGAAGAAGGTTCCGATAACCCCATCAGAACTAACCCCAGTTCCTATAGTTAGGGGGTAAGACGTAGACGCCGAAGAGCTTAATGAATCTGTGGTATACGTATGATTGTTGGAGACAAGATCATAGGTAGAAATTTCAAAATTAGAAGCAACCATTCTTTTATCTACAAATAAAGATAAATAAGACACGCCCGCGTAAGTATGCTTACATAAAGTTACGTGTTTGTATTTTTGGATTATGTAATCCTCTTCTTCGTGATCATGCCCTGCTGTTTTCCCGCTGCTATGAAAATAGCTTAAATCATAAAAATATAACGGCCCCGGTGCGTTTCCATCAAGCTTGTCATTTTCTTTTGCGAGTAATTTTACTCCCCCTGATTCAGCGACAAGCCTAGTCTTTCTATCGGACCCAACGCTTTCGGTTTCTAAGCCTATGTAGAAAGTGTGATCTGAGGAAGTCGGGTTTCCTTTACCGACTAATACGGAAGTCCCGATAGGAAGCTCGCTCAAGGAATCACATCTAAAATAAAATTCGACAGTGAAATCTTCTGACCCAAAATTAAAGTCAGTTCCATCCACCGATAAGTAAGCGAGATCCCCATTACCGTAATCACTTTTTAATTTAAGTGAGTGATCTGACGAAGAATGTTTTCCGTAATATAAGTTGTTTTTATTTAAATGAAAAATATCAGGCTCTTTTACTAATTCTATTTTGCCCTTGGGGTCCGTAAGTTTTTTATGATTACTATAATTTGCTTGGTTGGATATTCTGAAGTCGTCGAAATGCCCACCACCTTCGCCTATAACAATTCGCTGATTCGAACCTAAATTAGTATGCGCGAATTCCTCTGCGGTAATCGTTTCGTAGGCATGGCATATCCCATTAAATACTAACGAAACCTTAGTCGAATTTTCAATTTGAATAGCGAAATGAGACCATTGAGACTCATCGAATATATTCGTGGGTAAGTCGGCTGTGATAGTCCTAGACGTGGTCCCGCTTGCGTTATATATATTCAGCGTGGCCTGATTAGGGGCAAGTTTCAAATCCCAACCTCCCCCATTCGAATTTGTACGCCTTACGAGCGACGCGTTGTTCTTAGTGTCATAGAACCATCCCTCAATTGTAAATTCACTTCCTAAATTAAATTTAGAACTGCCCGCAATAACTAGGCTGCCGCTTTCATTGACGCGAATTAAACCTTCTTCGTCGTTCTCCCTTATCCTAATTGCTCCCTCTTCTTCTATCGAGAAATTCTCATCGAAAGGCGATTTATTATTTACCCCTGAGTCAGTATTAGAAACATAAGAGATCTTATTCTTTAAAGAGTTATTAAAATTTAAATATAAATAATCTGCTGAAGAATAGAAATTATTTTCTAATGTTGCGTGTCCTAAATCTCTAGTTGTGCTAAAGTTTTTATTTAAGCTTGTGTCTATAACAGATTTTCTAGTTTTATTTAATTCTAAATCTCCCTTAAAGTAAGGGGTGTGCTGAGCGCTGCCGTTCGGAGTTCTTATTCTCAATTCATCCATTAAGCCTTCGAAATAATACGGCGTGGAAGCGCTAACGGTAACGCCGTTGTAGCTTTTACCTATTAACAGACCCATCTTGTCGTAATTTTCCAACCCCAGCATCAACGGGTGTTCTAGGACGTGTTCTTCGCCTATGTTTATAGAAGCTTCTTGTATGCCGTTGATATATAAATAAATATTTGCGCCGATTCTAGAGACAGTAACCGTATACCAGTCACTATATTTTAATGTAGACGTGCTCGTTATATTTCTAGCTGTTCCGTTATAATAATGATTTATGTCCCCCGGCATGGTGTTCCTTGCCTGCGAACCAAAATTAAATTCGATCTTGCCTGCGGAATTAATTTTAAGCTCCCAACCAACTTTGCCTGCGTTCGAACCACCTGATTGCCATGGGTCTGTCCGGATGATCCCGCCCGCCCCGTTGAGCCTATCTCTAACTCCATTCGCGTCTGCGCACGAAGAAACTCCATCAACGGCATCGCTAGAATGAATTTGATACCATGGGCAATCTGACCAATCAATTGAAGAAGAATCTAAATCATCATAATTAAAACAAATTAGCCCCATCTCCGAAGCGATGTCTGAAGTCGAATTTATACTATCGAAATCCATGGGCATGACAGAACATTCCACAGAGAAGTTATTATTTCCGAAAAATGCATTTTGAGAATGCTCATTCATATACCCCCAAGTATGTGTATCATCTGGTTTGTATATTTCTTTAGGCAGGTGCTTAATGTAAGACCCGCTGCTTTTCAGTCGGATCGAATTTAAGTCAGACGAGCTAGGGGAATGGTCTCCTTTAAAAAGCGCTACGCCACGATTTAATCCATTTTTAGCTTTATGCTTATTAAGTCTGGAGTTCCCCGTCAGCGCGGTAAGGACTACGCCGGAAGAGTCTTTAATAGGCTTCCAAGAAGCGTCTTCGATCACTTCGCTAGCTATTTGTGTTTCGCCTAGCGAAATTATTTCGATATCCTGAATCTCTTTAAAAGGCGATCCGTTTCCGCTTAATGATTTTTGATCTGAATAAGCGTACCCCAACGTGTTACCGGGATAGCCTATGTGTGGATCTAATTTTAAAATTTGAACGGCCCCGCTGGATACGTCTACCTTACTGACGGCTATAACCTTTTCCCAATCTCCCCTGCCTATTTTGAATTTGCCTTGATCGGATGACGAAGAAGGGTAAACGGTAAGACTGGGGGAATTTTCCTCCAAAAGAGCTCCATTATGAGACATGGAATACTTGCCACCTGAATCTCTACTCAAAGAAAACGTGTGCCACTTATTGTTCCCAAGCGTGCCGTCGTATATATATTTATACATGTCGACAACCAGAACTCCTTCGTTATATTGTTTGAAATATAATCCAGATCCGTTCGCGGCCATGTTATGCTGCAATTTTGAAACAAGAAATTCATAAATAATTTTTCCATCATCGCTTTCATAATAAGCAAGCGATATGGGTTGATGAATACCGGCGTATGCTGGGTCTAATTTGTCAGGC
>Ga0114997_10001068_pt1 | contig 22802 bp, 15 predicted proteins | sample ArcticOcean_MG_C_2_FD_87045 | JGI IMG/M metagenome (GOLD analysis project Ga0114997, IMG submission 87045) | Marine microbial communities from western Arctic Ocean - ArcticOcean_MG_CB4_136 | ecosystem: Environmental > Aquatic > Marine > Oceanic | place: Arctic Ocean: Canada Basin | collected...
ACTCCTTGTTCGTCTTTTTATCCTCCTCTCGTTCTTTTTATTCTTATTCGTTTTTAGGGGTGTTGCACTAGGTGTTTTGGTGGTCCTTTGCGACATGTACAACAAAACGTACACGAGTGTGTTTGAATGCGGTGGAAAGAAGAAAGGTAAAGGTGAATTGTGTGTAAATTGTTTCAGAATCTTTTCGTAAAAGTCTTTTTGTTTGTTGGTCGACAAAGAAACGGCTGATTCAAATAAGTTGCACATCTCCACAATATCTTCTTTTTTCCCGGGCGTTATACATAAAACGCGCACTTACAACACACACATAAAACGAACGCGCGCGAGGAATTCAAACTCCTTTTTAATAAACTTTGCCTCTCGAAAAACGAGCTCAGCGCGATCTCTTTTGAATCATGCGGTTGTTGAACAGTCGTCGTCGTTTCTCCTCGTGTATCGTCACCGCAGAGAAACAATCCGAAGGAGACGTTGACGTGTACTTTGACCGTTTTCTTCAGTTTCCCGAACGAAATCTTTTAGGACGACCCGGACGACGAACGACGACGGCTTTTGCCGATGACTGTGATGATCACAGGAGGATGATGATGAGGATAATGATGCAAAAAACGCGCAGCAGCAGTAGTAATAGGAGTAGGAGTGGGGTTGGTTTCGTGTCCATCGACGAGAACGAAAGGAGCAACTCAAGCGGTGGGAAAGAAGTGGACCAACAACTTGAACCCAGGAAAGAGGGAACGATAGACGCTTCGTTTCATCAAAATCAAACGATGATAACGAAAAAAAGCGAGAACAACAACACCTCCCCGGCACCGTTTTGCCGTTTTTGTTTAGAGGAGGAGACGAAAAGTTCAAAGTTAATCTCCCCGTGCGCCTGTAAAGGCTCGCAGCGATTCGTCCACGCGAGCTGTTTGAACCGCTGGCAACTGATGTCGCTGAAGAACGGCTGCGACCGAAACGGCGAAGAGTGTTCGGTGTGCAAGAAAAAGTTCGACAGACCGAAAGATCCGTTTTGGAAGCGAGTGGCGAAGTACGCGTACGTGCACTTGCACAAGAGACGGTGGTTTTACGGGTACGCGTTTTTTAAGTGGTTGAAAATGAGCGTCGATTTGATTCAGTGTTCCGGCAACCAGTTCCCTTTGGTGACTTTAGTCGTCAGCTCGTTGGCGCATTTAGTCGACGCCAACATGCGATATAAACGAATCATCGGATTGATGAACCAAGACACGACCGCGTTATCTATCCTCCAACTCGAACTCTCGGTGTACTTCAACCGAAGCCTCTTCTGGGCTTCCAACGACAACTCGGACTTAGCCAAGTGCGTCGAGGCGTTTGGTTTCATGCTCGCGTGGCCAACCACGGCGCTCACGTTACTCGGCGGCTGGTCCATAAACTTAAACGGCGACATCTGGGGATGGATAAAATCGATAAAAGGCTTCGCAGAGGAAAGTAAGTACGCCGGAATTTCCAAGAAGACCGCCTTATCCATCGCGCTCGCCAATCTCTTGGTCTTGTTTCCCGTCTACTAATTAATATACGCGCTTTCGGCGAGACGACGGAGGACGCGATGAAAGAGATACTGTACAACAGTACTCATAATACTCAAATTTAATACTAAAAGCAAAGAAGCGAAAAAGAAGCGCCGCTTTCGAAAGAGAGAGAGAGAGAGAGAGAGAGAGAGAGAGAGAGAACAGTTAGGCTTTCTCTCGTTGTATCATCATAAAAACATTTTTCTTTCCCACAAAGGCAACCTTTTGAATTTTCCGTTCAAAACATTTTCAAACCTTTCCAAAACTCCACAAAACCACGCGACACACACACGCGCACACACGCGCGCACACGCAAGTAATAGGCGGAATTTTCATCGAAAACAGAGAGCATTTTTGTCACCATCGCTTCCTCCCGTCGCCTCGCTCGTGGTTTCTTGCAGCAGGCACACTCGCAACGCGTGAGCAGCACTACCGAGCTCGGGGCTTTCTTTCAACGAAGCTCGTTTACGTCATTTCTCTCTTCTTCTTCTTCTTCTTCGTTTGAACGGCAAGAAGCGCAGGAGCGATTGAATCCGTCGAAGAGGAAGAAGTTTCACAACAACAATAACGCCTCATCTTCCTCTGTATCGAGCAGACGACACAATCATCACAGTCGCTCGCCGGGAGATTTGTTCCGAGCACTCGAGAGACCAACGAAAGACAAAGAAGGAGACCAAAGTAAAGGGGATTTTTCATTATCCAAGATGGTGGAAGGCGGGGAGTCCCCGACCTCGCCTCTGGCGCAACACGGAAAAGATTACGATTTAGTCGTCATTGGCGGCGGATCCGGGGGTTTAGCGGCGGCGAAAGAAGCCGCGAAGCACGGGGCGAAAGTCGCGTGCTTCGATTTCGTGAAACCGAGCGAGCGAGGGACGACGTGGGGACTCGGCGGGACGTGCGTGAACGTCGGTTGTATTCCGAAGAAGTTGATGCACCAGGCGGGGATTTTGGGAGAGTCGTTTTCCGATGCGAACGCGTTTGGTTGGACCGTGGACGAGAAGCAAAAGCACGATTGGGGGAAGATGGTTACCGGGATTCAAGATCACATCGGGTCTTTGAACTTTGGGTACCGAACGGCGTTGAGAGAGAAGAAGGTGGATTATAAGAACGAGTATTGCTCCTTCGTAGACGCGAATACCGTCAAAGGGGTAAACAAAAGAGGCGTGGAGAAGCAATACACGTTCGATAAGTGTGTCATCGCGGTTGGTGGACGACCGAGTTATTTGGACGTCCCGGGTGCTCGAGAGCTGTGCATCACTTCGGACGATGTCTTTTCGTTGGAGAATCCACCGGGGAAAACGTTGTGCGTCGGCGCGAGTTACATCTCGTTGGAAACGGCTGGTTTTTTGACCGCACTTGGTTACGATACAAGCGTTGTCGTGCGATCGGTGTTTTTGAGAGGTTTCGATGCGGAAATTGCGAAGCAAATCGTCGGCCACATGGAACGTCACGGGACTCGAATGATTCGAGACACGACGCCGCAAAAGTTTGAAAAGACGGAAGACGGGAAAATCAAAGTGGAGTTCAAAAACACCATGTTTGGGAATAAGTTCAAAGAAGAGTTCGACACGGTGGTCTTAGCAGTTGGGAGAGATGCAGTGACCGAAGGGTTGAACTTGCCGGCGGCAGGTGTGGAGTTTAACCCGAAGAACGGGAAAATCCCGTGCGTGGATGAACAAACGAACGTTTCCCACATTTACGCCATCGGCGACGTGCTCGATACGAGACAAGAGTTGACACCGGTCGCGATTAAAGCTGGCGTCCGATTGGCGCACAGAATCTTCGGCGACGACGGTAAACCGAAACTGAAAATGAACTACGACCTAGTGCCGACGACGGTGTTCACGCCGTTGGAGTACGGTTGCGTCGGTATGTCCGAAGAGTTGGCGAAGGAGACGTACGGCGAGGAGAACATCGAGTCGTTCTTGTCGTACTTCAAACCGCTCGAGTGGACCGTGAACCACGCGGCGCACGATAACGGGAACATGCACAGAGAAGACAACGCGTGTTTCGCGAAAGTTATCGTAAACAAAGCGGACAGCGATAGAGTTGTTGGTTTGCATTATCTTGGCCCGAATGCCGGCGAGGTGACGCAAGGCTACGCGGTGGCGATGAAAATGAACATGACGAAACAAGATTTGGACGATACGGTTGGGATTCACCCGACGGTCTCCGAACAGTTCACGACCATGTCCATTACGCGTAGCAGCGGAGAGGATCCGCAATCTAAGGGTTGCTGAGGATAAGCGCGTCGCCTGTTCTCGAGATTTTATACATGCTCGAGCGGCGACGCGCAGAATTTTAGTGCTCACGTGGAACAAATATCCATTTTTACGATGTGAAGGTTATGGTGAGTGAAGGGCAAATCAAAATGTTTCAATTCGAGTGTAAATTCAATTTGCACTCTCGTGAGGACGCAAAGCTTGAACGTTATTTTATGACGCGGCTTTGCGACTGATAAGAAACTTTTGATGAAGAAGAGAGACGTGCAAACACCCCCGCGGGGAAAGCCGGTTGTTTTTGTGAGCTCAACTATTTTATTAGCGCTTTTAACGAAATGAAACTATACACTATTTTTATATCATTTTAATTAATGCATTCAACGTCTACATCAGCGCGCGCAGCAAGGAGCTATAGCGGTACATAATCAAAACAGACGAGCCAATCTCAATAAATTTTTCACCAAGTGCAACTTCATGCCGTAAGGCGGATACACGATGTTAGAGTCCGAAACTAAACCGAAATCGAACCAGCTCAACCATCTCGTTTTCTGTAACACTGGTTTCCATCGTCGAAAAGATTCCACGCCGGCTAACCCGTGGTGACTTCCATAACCGCTTTCCCCGACGCCACCAAACGGTAAGCCTTCGTGACCGGCTTGGTAAATCACCGAGTTGATGCATACGCCGCCGGATTTCGTGTTGTCTAAAATCAACCTTTGCGTTTTCGCAGATTTGGAAAAGATATACAAACTCAACGGGTTCGGATACTTGTCGTTGATGAACTCGATCGCTTCTTCCGTAGACTTCACAGTTATAATCGACAAGATTGGCGCGAACGCTTCTTTGCGCATGCACACCGCCTCGTCCGCGTCTAAAACTTTCACTATCGTCGGTTCAGCCATTTTCAACACCTCTATCACTTTGCCGCCACATATAATCTTCTCCGCTTTCGAATTCTTCATCTCCTCGGCTTCCTTAGCCATCATCACGATTCGCGCTTCAGGACCACCTAGTCTTCCCATGGCTTCTGGAACGTCATACCTCGGAAAGAAAGTCTTCACCCATTTTTCGCACTTCTCCGTAAATTCCTTCTCGACGGATTCGTGTACCAACACGTAATCCGGCGAAACACACTGCTGTCCACAATTCAACATTCTCCCCCAGACGCACTGTTTCGCGGCTAAATCCACGTTTCCACAATCCTCACTCACAATCACCGGATTCTTCCCACCCAATTCTAACACGCACGGTGTCAAATGCTCCGCACATTTCTTCGCGACAATTCGTCCAACTTTACTCGACCCGGTGAAGAAAACCACGTCGAACTCTTTTTGGTCGAGAACTGCGTTCATGGTATCGATTCCATCCCCATGATGGCCTGCACCGACAACTCTGCACACGTCTGGGTCCATATACTGCGCGATCAAATCGTGCAACAACTTTGCGCTATACTTCGCGTCGTTACTCGGTCTCACGACGACGGAACACCCGGCCGTAATCGCCGACACCACCGGTCCCAACGCCAACAAAAACGGGAAATTCCAAGGCGCTATCACCAGCGCCAACCCAAACGGCTGCGGCTCTAACCACTGCGTGCTCGGTTGGCTTATCTGTGCCAACGAATGCTCGTTCGCCTTTTTATACTTTGGATTCCACTTGCGACAATGTTTCAAACTCTGCTCGATCGAACGCAACGGTATAAACACGTCGTAGATGAACGCTTCCAATCGAGGCCTACCCATATCGTAATACAACGCGTCGCATATCGCTTCCTCGTTTTCTTTCACCAGTCGTTTCAACTGCGTCAACTGTTCGATTCTTTTCTCAATCGGAACGTTCGCGTTTTGTTTCACTTTCTCCTTCATCTCCTTCACGACCGCTGGGATCTCTTTCGGGCCAACGACGATTCGTTTTTTATCGCCTTCTTCGTCGTCTGAATCCGAGGAGAAATCACCCGCGTATTCCTCGCCAAACTCTTTCGATTCTTTCGAAAACTTCTTCGGCTTCACGAATCGAGGTTTTGGACGCCATTTTCTCTCTGTCTCGTTACTCGTAGACGCCGGGACGACAAACTTTCTCGGTAAACTTTTCGCAGATTTCGGCCAGAAAATGAAGACGAAAATCATCGCGAACAAAAACGATGAAACAACACTCGCAACGGATGATGATGCGATGCCGTCTGGGAGAACAACTTTGACCGATTGGAGAAATGCGTTAAAGAATAGTGGAGATGGTTTGGACGCCGCGGGGGCAGAGGTGAAGCGCGAGAACAATCCGTCCATTTTTAATTATTTTCGTCGTGTTTGTGAGAAGTGATTTGTGAAGCAGAAGGAGAGTTTTAAAAGAAATCGAATAACTTGTGTGTGTTGCGATTACCAAGACGCTAGTCAAAACCTACTCGCCCAATCTCTCATTTTCTCTCATTTTACTCTCACACACACGTGCAGAGTGTACACTGTGCAGAGTGTACCTGCAGAGTGCAGTGTGTATATATATACAAATTCATTCTTTATATCGCTGTGCTACCGCTGCTACCTACTCTTTCCTGCGTGCTCTCGCGTGCTCTCTCATTTTAGTAAAGCGTCCGGCGTCAAAGGACGACGAAGACGTTTACTTGTTCACCGGATTCCCGACAATCTTCGAAAACTCTTTCACCATGATCCCTTCCTTCTCCAGATTCTGGACGAAAATCGCCTCGTCGAGCTTGGGAAATTCCGCGACTCCGGTGGGCATATGCGCGATACCTTCCATGATGATATCCTTTCCCGATCGATACTGGTCCAAGTGCGATATCGTGACGCCTTGTTTGCACATCAAATCCGTAATCTTCATCTCGATCGCCTTCGTGTACGGCGCTCTGAGTTGAATCCTCCTGAAGAACGGTAACAGCGGCGACGTTTCACAGTAAGGTCCTTTGATATCTTGCATCGTATCTCTCGCCTTTTCGACTTCCACGTATGAAAATTCCATGGAGTCGAGCGCCTTCTTCAAGTCCGCTTCCGTCGCACCGACGGTCAAAAACATCTTCACCTCCTTCCCGCCCAAACGAAGTTGACGAGACTCTTTAATCTCCGCGTTGATTTGAGATAATCTTTGGAAACATTCAGCCAGGGAAGTTGTTCTCGATCCAACCGCGGTTGATATCAACGGAACGGAAGATTCCCCAGAAGCTGCGGCAACGTACGCTCGGGGAAAGTTGTTGACAAAGCTGCGTCCCAAAGAAGTTGCCGCTCTGCGAACGTAGTTCTGCATCTCGTCTCGCGTCGAGCGTAAAGTGTTTGTGTCGATGGATGTGCGTTTACGCGCGAGAAAAAGTGTCGAGAGAATCTCGAATGGAAAATTTCTGTTCTCCGTATCTTTCTCGGGAAACACTCGTCACTTCGTAGTAACGCGCTTACACTACACGGAGCACACCTTACTTACGAAATAGAAGAAAATGATGCGCGCTCTTCTCAAAAGGGGCTCGCAAAGATACCAACAACATTGTCATCATCATCAGCTTTTGTGTTCTTTCGTGTTGTTGGATCGAACAACGTCTACTTCGTTCTCGTTTTCATCGATGAAATCTGCTTCCTCGTTCTCTTCGTCGTCGTCGACACCTAAATCGAACGAAGAAAACCTAAGCGCTTCTCTCGACAACGACGAAACGAAGAAACGACCAGAAAAAGAGAAAGAAAAAGAGGATCAGGCGTCGTTCGGATACAAGTCCGTGCCGAAAACGAAGAAGGAAAGTTTAGTGCGAGACGTGTTTGAATCCGTGGCGCCGAGTTACGACGTCATGAATGATTTGATGTCCGTAGGAATGCATCGACTTTGGAAGGATTACTTCGTGCATAAACTCGCGTCGTTCCCCGGGATGACGCATTTAGACGTCGCGGGTGGGACCGGGGACGTGTCGTTTCGAGTTTTGAAAAAGTTACGGAAGGTGGACAGAGAAGGGAACGGGAAAGAAGCGAAGAGTCGGGTGATTGTGAGCGATATTAATCCGGCGATGTTGAAAGTCGGCGAGGAGAGAGCGGCGACGAAAGGATTGAAGAATCCAGGTTTCGATACGAAGACGGATGCGGAATTGGAATTTGTGGAAGCGAACGCGGAGAAGTTACCGTTTGAAGACGAGAGTATAGATCAGTACACGATTGCGTTTGGGTTGCGGAACGTGACGAACATTGATATCGCGTTGAGAGAAGCGCGTCGTGTGTTGAAGAAAGGCGGGAGGATTTCAATTTTAGAGTTTTCGCACGTGGAGGAAGAGCCTTTGAAATCTTTGTATAACTTTTACTCTTTTGCTGCGATTCCGACGATGGGTCAGATTGTCGCCAACGATCGAAAGTCGTATCGGTATTTAGTGGAGTCGATCAGGAAGTTTCCGAAACAAGAGCGGTTGTGCGATATCATGAGGGAGGAAGGATTTTCGAGCGTGGATTTTGAAAATATAACCGGCGGCATCGTGGCGATTCATAACGGATATAAACTGTAGAGGTATATGTGAATATATTTAAAAGAGAAATTATGTACAGTGTAGTAGTATTAGTTGGTATTGTGGTATACGGTAAAAGTAGTTTAATAACAATCATGTTCAGATGGTTATATATAAATGAGTACTCGTTCAAAAATATCGTATCGACTGCGTTCTTTCTTTCTTTCATTTAATCATCCGCAAACGCAAAGGGATCGAGGCCCTCGAAACCATCGTCGTCGATGGCGTCGTCAGCGCTGGAATCGTCGTCGTTGTGCGCATTTTGCAAAATCTTTGCGCGTAAAAGTGCGTTTTTTGCGGGAGACTTCTTCGTCTTGAGCGTAGCTTTGCGTTGTTGGTGCGATAGCAACGACGCCGGCGGAGGTGTCGGTGTTTTCTTCTTCAGCACCGCCACAGATGGAGCGCGTTGGTTATTTCGGGAAGCTCCCGTCGTCGACTTTCGTACGCGGCCTCTTGAAACGTGCGTCGCTAGTTCTACCAGTGTTGTCGCCGATGGTTTGCTCTTTGTAGGAGCTTCGGATTTCTTCTTCGTCTTCCTCGCCGTCGCTGTCGCCGTTCTCTCCATGGATTGTGTCTCGACGTCGTTTTCGTTCGCGTGGCCTTCCTCCATATCATGACTTTGTATTGTGACGCGTCGACGACGAGAACTTTTCGACGCTGGAGGTTTTTCAACTGTTGGTTTATCGCCAACGGGCGCGTCGTAAAAATTATCTGCGGCTGGATCGAGAGTAAACTTGGTCGATTTCGACGTGGATTTTTGTTGATCTCGTTGTTTGAGAGCGCTCTTCTGCGGTGGACACGATGCTTTTCCTCTCAGCTGATCAATGCCATCGTCGAAATTTTCTTCATCCTCGTCTGAGCTGTTGTTGTTTTCGTCCGTTGCTTTCGTGGCAGTCGCTTTACTTTGTTTTTGCAAATTCTCGAGTTGCGCCTCGTACGCCGTCTGGCGAAGCTTTGCGTCTCTTTTCAACTCAGCAATCTCGCTCTCCAGCTTCTCGCACTCTTCTTCCTTCACGATTAAGTTTGCGTTCGCGCGATCGATGTCTTTTCTCGCGCTTTCTTTTACCCTCTCAATCTCCTCGCGATTCTGCACCGCTTTCGTGCTTATATACTCCGCGTTTTTCTCCGTCAACTGTTTCCTCGTCTTTTCCACGGTTCGATTTTGCTCTTCTCGGATCTCCCTCTTCTCCTTTTCGTACTTCTCCTCCAAATCGTCCAACTTCTCCGCGTGGTCTTTTCCAGCCGTTTCTTCTCGTTCTCGCGCTCTGACAATGCATCTTTTGCTTTGTTTCGTTCAAGTTCGAACTCGAACAACTGCTCCTCTTTCTCGCGAAGCGTCGCGTTCACCGCTTCGAGCTGCCTAGTTTCCGTCTCCAACGCCTTTGAAACCTTTTCCAACGCATCTTTCGTCTTTTGCACCTCCAAACGCTCCGTGTCCACAGATTCGCACCATTTCAACTTATCTCCCTCGTACGTTTCCTTTAATTTCGTCAACTCTCCACTTAGCTTCTTCAGTTCCCCTTCGTTCTTCGTCGTCGCTTTCTCCTTCTCCTTTCGTAAAGCGATAAGGGCCTCCTCTTTTTCCACATTTACTTTCAACAACGCCTCAAAGCTGTCTTTCAGATCCATCGATTTCTTCTCCCAGCCCGTTGCGCGGTGCAATAAATCCTTCTCGTGTTCCGCTTTCTTCCGTAAATGCGCCAACGCGCCTTCCTTCTCCTCGAGAATTTCCTTCACCTTCTCCTCTTTCTTCTCGACTTTCTCGAACAACTCGCGCTCGCTCACCGTCAACGCTTCGACTCGCTTCACCAACTCCTCGTTCGCAGCGAACAGCCCGTCTCTCTCTTTGATGGAAGTTTTCAACGCTTTCAAATACTTCTCGTCGCATTCCAACCGGTCCGTCAACGCGTCTTGCGCGAACGTCAAATTCTCATCGCACGTCTTTTCCGCCTTCTCCGCGCGCGCCAACCGGTCGCGTATTTCCTCGTGCGCGCCTTCCACCGCTTTGAATTTCTCGCTCAACTCGCCAATCCTCCTGTTCGCGGAGTTCAAACTCGCTCGTAATTTCGACGTCATCTCTCGTTCGCTCTCTAAATTTCTCTCCATCGTTACCTCCGTCTTTTCGTATTCCTCCAATTTCTGCGTCATCAAAAGTAACTCTTGCCTCGCTTTCTTCCTGTCCTGCTCGAGCTTCTCCTCTGCGTCTTTGATCGAGCACATGGAGCTGCTCGGCTGCCCGAACGTCGTCACGCGAGGCCTTCCCCCACCAGATAAACCTAAACCCCAGGTCTGCGTCGTGCGAAGTTCCAAGTTGACGTCGCCGCGGATCGAGTCGAACACGTTTGCCGTCGTCGCGGCGCTCGTATTTTTCCTCTTTTGAAGCTCGTTGGCCGCTCGCTGAGACGACGAAGACACGAGCGCGACTTCGTTGTTGTTGTTGTTCAACGTCTTTTTCGCGCCTCCTCCTCTTTCTCCGGTCGTCGAGGTGATTAAATTGAACATGGTAAACGTTCGCGCGTTCGATTCTGTCGCGAAGAGCGCGTTTAAAACTTCGCGCGAATGGCGTTTGTCTTCTTCTTCTTCTTCTTTGTCTTCTCCGCTTTTTTGTTGTTTTTGCGCTTATTTTTTGTGAGGGAAACGAGTTGCAAATTCCTCATTTATCTATCCACCATATTCATCATGGACGTGATCGTAAACTCCGAACAACAACAAGATGAACTACAAGAATGTGGTGGTGGTGGTTTGGACGAGACGAGGAGGAAGAGTGGTGGAGCAGTCGTGTCATCATCATCTCGAGATGGTAATGGTTGTTATTTTTTAGGTAATTTCTTCACCTCGAAGATGGGGAAAACAACGAACGTGGTGCGGCAAAACTGGCGCGACATGAGAGACCAGTTTTCCACTCGAGAGGCGAACGGAAGTCTCGGTGATTTAGGGACGTTTTTACCGCTTTTGTTAGGTTTGTCCATCACGCAAGGGTTGGATTTAGGGACGACGTTGATTTTTACCGGCGTGTATAACGTTTTCACCGGGTTTCTGTTTGGTATTCCGATGCCTTTGCAGCCGATGAAGACCATCGCGGCGGTGGCGTTGTCGGAAAAACCGTTGACCTTGAATGAAGTCATCGCCGCGGGGATATTTGTGTCGATTATTGTGTTCATAGTCGGTGCGAGTGGGATGATTGACCAATTTAATCGCGTGACGCCGGTGGCGACTATCAGCGGAATGCAGCTCGGCCTCGGTTTGAGTTTAGCGAAGAAAGGATTTACGTTGGCGGCGTATACGTCGAGCTCGATGGGGAGTTTACGGCCTTGGTTTGAACGAGATGGGTTGTTTTTAGCGATTACGAGTGGATTGATTGTGTTGTGGACGAGTGCGCCAAAGCCGCAAAGCGTAGCTGCGATGACGACGAACGCGAAGAAACGCAGCTTACCTCGCGTCCCGGCGGCTTTAGTTTTAGTCGTTTTAGGCTTTATTCTCGCGTTGAGCGTCCCAAACGCGACGAGAAGTTTAAAGTTTGGCCCGACCAAGCCGAAGTTGTTAAGCTTAAACTGGAAGGAAGCGAAAACCGGGATTGTTCGAGCTGGCATTCCGCAATTACCGCTGACCATGTTGAACTCAGTCATCTCTGTGTGCGCGGTGTCGAGAGAGTTGTTTCCGAACCATCCGGCGAAGCCAAGAGACGTGGCGACATCGGTCGGGTTGATGAATTTAATGTCGTGCTGGTTTGGCGCGATGCCGACCTGTCACGGCGCGGGTGGGTTAGCCGCGCACTACCATTTTGGCGCGAGAACAGGTGGTGCGATCTGTTTTCTCGGCGCTTGGAAAGTCTTGCTAGGTATTCTCTTCGGGAGCAGTTTACTTGAACTTCTCGCCAACTTTCCGGAATCTGTACTCGGCGTGATGCTTTTTTCCGCCAGCTGTGAGCTGATGGCGACGGGTTTGCGAGGATCGCCGAAGCAAGCCACCGAGGCGAGCGAGAAGTTCGTGTTGTTGGTCACGGCGAGCGTCACGGTGGCGGCGAAATCAACGTGGGCGGGTTTCGTGTTTGGATTAGGGACGCACGCGCTCTTGCTCGCGCGAGCTAAGATTGAAGATTGGTTGAACGATCGTGTTGCGTGCGGTGGCGACGACGCGAATGATATTAACGCAGTTGAAGCGAAAGTTCAAGTCGCCACGAGTTGTTAGATGTTGAAAGATATATAGGTACCAGATAGTTCAAGTGTTATATAGAAAGACAAGTTGCACATGTATTAGCTACACCAGTAAAACATCATTTCATTTTTTTCGTTTATTTCCTTTACTATTGTTTCTTTTCTTGGTCCGGTGGAGGCGGCTGCTTCGGTGGCACCGGTGCTGCCGCCCATGCCGCGCGTTGGGTACCTCCGTATTTGCCTCCGCCACCACCGAAACTTCTACCTCCACCGCCACCGATGTATCCGCCGCCGCCTGCGCCGCCGCCGTAGCCGCCGCCGCGATGGCCTGTGCCGCTGCCGCGGTACCCGCCGTGACTCCCACTACTCCCACTCGAATATGACCCTTGGTGAGGAGCAGAGCGATTGAATCCCATGGCCATCGCGGGATGTCCGCTACTTCTGCCACCACCGTGAGGATGCGACTGTGGAAACGCAGTTTTCGGCATACCGCCACCAGCGCCGCCACCGCTTCCTCCGCCACCCCCAACGCTCGTTTGTCCAGGCATTCTCGCTTGTTTACTCAGCGGCTGCGGCCTCGCCACGTTCGCCGTCGTTCCACTTTCCATTCTTTGTCGCTTTCTAACCTCCTCCTGTTTCGCCTCTTCTCTCCTTTTCTTCGTTTGAAACTCGTGCGACGGTTCATACTGAGGCAGTTTCGCCGGATCGCACGGCAACGGTTTATCCCACATGTAATCGGAATCCATAGCTTTTTCCGCCGTCAAGCGCTTCTCCGGATCCAACGTCAGTAACTGCTCTATCAACTTTAACGCGTTCGGAGACGCGTGCCTAAAAAACTCCCTCAAACGTCTCGGATGTTTGTTGAACTCCACCACCTTGGACCCGGGTAAATTTTTGCAGTCCGGCCACGTCTCCGGCGTCGGCGTTCCGCACAACTCGAAAATCAACTTCAACTGGTCCATTTCATTCTTCCCGGGCATAATCGGTCTCCCGTGGACTAACTCTGCAAATATACACCCCGCAGACCACATGTCCACGGCTGGTGTATATTTTCTCGCCCCCAACAACAACTCTGGCGGACGGTACCACAACGTAATCACTCTATTCGTCAACGGATTCGCGCCTTCCGCGGTATACGACCGCGCCAAACCAAAATCCGCCAGCTTTAATATCCCTCGGTTATTAATCAACAAATTCGACCCTTTAATATCCCGATGCAAAATATTATTCGCGTGGCAATAATGCAATCCTTGAAATAACTGTTTCATGTAACATTTGATCTGCTCTTCGCTAAATTTCATCCCCGGTCTATCGGCGAGACCGGCTAAATCGTGGTCCATGTACTCAAACACCAGATATATCGATCCTTTCATATCGTTCGCTTTCTGCGCTTTCGAAGTCACGATCTCCTTCAAATTCACCACGTTTTTATGCTTTAACTTTTGTAAAATTTTAATCTCGCGAATCGCGGTAATGGGAAAACCTTCCTTTTCGTTGTCCATGCGGACTTTTTTCAACGCGACGATTTCGTGCGTTGAGCGCTCTTTCGCCATGAAGACCATGCCGTACGTGCCTTCTCCAACCTGTGTTATTCGTATTTAAGAAGAATAAGGATTGAAGAGAACTTGTTGTCAGCGAAAACAAACTCGAATAAGGAGAAGACAAGACAAAGACGCGCAAAAATTGGATCCAAAACACATCGTTTCTCTCGTACCTGCTCTAACTTCTCGTACGCCTCGACGCTCCTCGTCCTCGATCTGTGCACAGATTCCCGGTCTTTGTTCGTTCGCACATACTCCTCTTTTTGTTTCCGGGCGATTTGAGCGACTCGTTTCATGTCCTCCTCGCTTTGTTTCGGGGGATTCTTCGAACTCATCATCATCGTCGTCATCGGCTTCTCTTTCTCCGTCGGTGTGGTTTGAGTGATTCGTTTTTGCGGCGCGGTAACATTTGCGCCGCTGGTCACCGCGGTAGTATTCTGGATTTCAGACGTTTGCGCGACAGACGATGCGGCCGTCGTTATGAGGGTTCTTTCCGCCGGTTTCGCATCGCCGGATCCTCCTCCGTCGTCCTCGCCGCTCATTTTGATGAGAGGAGTTTGAGAGTGAAGTTTTGAAGTAGTTGATTTTTAGTGTAACTACTACTACACGGTCTACACGCTACGGGAAAGATGTTCTGTGTTCTCTCTCTGAAGTGCTACTCTTTTGCTGCGATCTATTGAAAACTATCATCTCTCTAACTATGCGCTAATTTCTTCCCCCAGTCGAGCAATCCTTCTCGAAACGCGTCGCATTCAAACGGCGCGTTCGCCTCATACGCGCCGCCAGATCCGCGCTTTAAAACGCCGTCCACGTAAAGCGTTTGGTGGATTTTCACACGCAGGTGTTCGTGTAAATCCGCGCACCCGGGTTCGGTGGTGAGCAATAATCGTAATCCAGTTTTTGTTTCGTAAAAGTGGAACTTGTAGTTGTTCGTGCGAAAGGCGCGGAAGTGGTTGTCGCCGAGCGCTCCTCTGCGTTTTGTTTGGGAAAGACAAAAGTGAGAGAGAGAAAGCATAAATGAGCTTAGAAACAAATTACAAGAATAAAACGTACTTCACCGGGTCCATTTTCATCGCGAACTGATTCATCGTAAAGAATAGCCCGAACAACGTTTTCGTCTCTTCGTGGACGTTTACGTTTCGAGGGTACGGTCGCGACCACTCGTGGTAGTAGACGATTTCGCCCTGGATAGTTGTTGTTGTTGTTTGGGGAAAGAGAGAGAGGAAATTTCAGCGTCAGAGAGAGTTAGAAAAGAGAGGTTTGTTTTGATACGAAAACTCGAACCGCGAGGAGAAGAGAGACACACTTTTTTGTTAAACATGTGAAACGTGTACAGCTTTACCATGGCGTCGCACGCGCGGAAAAAGGTGCCGCACGCGAAAGGTTAATTATCAATTGCGCTTTTGGAATGTGTGAGGAAATTGGAGAGTTGAGAGAAGGAAAGAGTCGCGCGACGAAACCGCGAAGGACGAATGTTCTCGCGAACTTCTCTTCTTTCACGTCTTTTGCGATATTCTCGCTCAATTATGGGATGTTGTTATACTATACAATTTCTATTTTCCAACCTCTCTTATCTCTCTCTCTCTCTCTATTTTCTTCTCGCGGTCTTCTCGTTCGAAACGACGAGTTCTCAAACAACTCTCGGAACTATTTTATTTGCCGGTTGAAAGCCAGTCAACACCTTAGTCGTTTCCTCTTTCGATTTATCTCCGTTTTGGTATCTGGTGCCGTTTTTTCCTACGCCCTTTTTCGTGTACTGAGGGTATTGACTCCATCTTTCTTTCTCTTTTCTTTTCTTCTCTTGCGCTTCGGTGTACGAAACGCCGACGAGGTAGCTTTCGAAATTCTCCGTGTTGTAAGTGGTAGAAACGTCTGAGTTGGTAGTTGGTGGCAGTTGAGGTTCAGGCGATGGACTCGGGGAGTACACTCGAACGTTAATGTCTTGATCGCTGACAGACTTTCGAGGCGCGTGCATGGTTTGACCGTCGTCACCGCGGAAACGGTGGCGTTGTTGCCTTCCCTTGATAGCATCTTGAGTGCTCAAATCAGAAAAGTCATCCATGCTGTCGCGTTTACTCGCATTCGAGTTTTCAAAGTTCTTTCTGCCTTGGTCGTCGGAAAGTTTGTACCACTCAGAGAGCATGACGGTATCGAGCTCGAGTTTCTGGAGCATTTCTGCGGCTGAGGCGGCGTTTAAGGTGGAGTGGATACGCTTTAAGCCATCTTGGTCTTCTTCGATGATAGTTGGGACGCCTTGGAACGTTTGCAAGGATCCATGTTTTGGTAGGAATGTTGCAACAACATCATCTTTCTCGTCGACATTCGTCTCAGACGGTTTGAACTTTGGTTGTCGCCTCGTCAAGTTGCGAGTCTTCTCGTCGTTTCTTTCGCCGTACACACCACCGACGCGGTCGGTTATGATACCACTCGCGCCCCATTCAACTTGGCGACCTACTAACGATTCGTCGTTCGCGGAACCGTAAGATGCGAGCAACAATCCAGAATCTTTCACCAACTCGGCAGATTTTGGGTTTTCAACGAGTCTGGCCACATCAGCAACGACGCCGCACAAGCCTCCTTTCAAAGCAACCTTCATCGCCGCTTCCACAGAGCGTCGTCGTGGATCGTCGTGATTTTTTTCGCCGTCCGTTAAAATCATCACTGGATACGTACCTTGTAAGGCGCGCATGAGTGTAGCCGCATCTGGATCGAACGACGAAAACACGATGCGTCTATCGTTATGCTCGGAACACGCCGCAAGAATGGACCGTAGCTCGGCTACGAGTCTCGGAGCCTCACACGAGTTGTGCTCGTCGTATTTCAGCTCAATGTTAAATCCAAGTTCTTCAGGAGTATTCGCAAGCACTTCCGATAACGTTGGTATAACGTCCTCGTCTTCCATGATCCACGGTAACGATTTGGAAATGTCGTCGATGGAATGCGCGTGATCAAAGACTCTGTAAAAGACAACTGGATCTAAATCATCCTCGTCGTCATCTTCGTCGTCATCTAGCTCGTCGTATGTCTCGTCGTCATCCAACTCCGCGCTTTTTTTCCTGGGTCTGGGCATTGGCAATTTTCCTATCAGGCGCTCGGAGGTAATCTTTGCCGCCATGGAAAGTTCTTTGAGATCCGCCCATTCGATTTCGCGCACGGAAAAGGAATCAATCGGTCCGTCCCCGCGTTTTACCAGCACAACGTCATCGTGCCAGACCACAGGGACACCATCCGAAGTTACTTGCACGTCAAATTCGCACCATTCCGCACCGTCTTTGTGAGCTTGCGTGAAACTCAAAAGTGTGTTTTCGCGAATACCTGGACCAGAAGCGTCATTCATGGCGACGCCGCGATGTCCAATCACTGCGCAACCAATTGGATCATATAAACCGGGAATATTCTCCACGAACGGTTTTGGCGATTGAGTTCTCGAGCGTGATTTCGATTTGTTGCTGCCGTGATGTCCGTGGCCTGGAGTCATCCTAGAGCGCGCTCGTGGGTGCCGAGCACCAAAATCCTCATCAGGCTCGTCGCCGTTCTCCGAGAGTTGCTCCGAGTCTCGCATCATATTCGCGATAAACTCGGCGCGACGAATGTTCAACATATCTCCTCCGTCCATTTTCCACTCTTTACGAGAGACGACACCAAAGTGTTCAAGAATAGTTGGTGAAATATCCGTATCTTGCGGAGACGGTAAGATCTCCCCAGTCAACTTGCACTCGATGCCAGATTCGATCAAAACCCATCCACTGGCGTGTTGAGAGACTTCTTGCATTCCGGAAACGCCATTCGCACGTAACTGTCTCCCGCCACCTTGACTCCAATCGCTCGCATCGTGCATAGCCTGCATCGATGCCGGCATATCGTTTCGACACGTGCCTCCAGATGGCGACGTAACCATGACGAGCCAATCTTCGTTTTTTATCGTCTCTTGACGCTTTCGCAAAGCCTCGAGGACAGCCGAGACGCGTTTATCCGCGTTCTCAATCGCGTGAAGATATTCTTCTACGTGTGGGCCGAAACCGTGCACGTGTCCTGCAGTTTGAACGTCTGCCATGTGCAGAAATAATGCATCCGGAGTCGTTTCGTCTTTACCATCGTCGAGCGCCTTTTCCGGGACTGCGAGTTGCTGAATGATCGCTCTCGTCGCTTCCGAATCCGTCGCGCCTACCGATACGAGCGCGGTGGCTTCTTTCGCTATGATTTTGTGCAAATCCTTCGCGCCGCCAACGGCGGAAGCACAGTTTGCCCACGGACGCGCGAGATGTAATCGCGCGAATACGCCTGTTAACGTGGCGTCGTGATCTTCAACAATATCCTTCAAAACCGAAACGGATTGACCAGTCAAAGCAGGTAACATTGCAGACGATGGTGACTTGGACGCGCGCATTGCGGAAACAGTCATATCGAGCGAAAAGCATCCATTTTTATTTCCACGAATAAATGATTTGAACGTCGGAGTATTTGCAATCATCATCGCGTCGGAGCGACATCCCGCGATGGCAATCACTAGCACTTTACGCAGTAGCTTCTTTTTCTTCGGCATCTGCGCGCTATCAGAATCGGGGTGATGCCGATGATGCCGATGGTGACCGGTGTTGTTGTTATTGTTGCTGTTGTTGTGTTTATTCAAGCGCGATGATGGTCGACCATTTCCATTAGATAAAGACCCTGAAATGGACTCCCTTTCCAACTTGAAACGATCGGATTCCCACGAATCCACGCGACGGTGAAGACCTGCTTTTCTGTTCGGACTCGAGCGCGCTACGAACGGTTTCTGCTGCGGGGAAGTCGACATTGTTGTCGGCATTTCTGATACTAAAATATCACCTCCTTCATCGCTCATAGACCATCGATTCGGTGCGAGTTCAGAGTAGTCGACCGAGTTTCTCTTCGACTCTTCATCCGAGGAAAGAGAATTATGATTTGCTGTTGATGTTGTTTGAGTCGTCAAATTTCCCGCAGCAACCGCCGCAACAAGGCTTCCTACTGGATTTGTATTACCATCACCAGTACTTTTTTGCATCACTTCATCAACAATCGTAGCATACGGCGACCCGTCTTCCTCTTCCGGGAAATTCATCGCTATGAAATCATCCAAATACGAATCGACATTAATCAAATTCGCCTTCTTCGCGTTTCTCGCCTTACATAACGGACATGCATCCGGCACAAAGCACACTCTTTGTGTCGCTTTATACGCGCTCGTTAACGCACTCAACGTATTCGAGGACTCTTTCGTCGTCAACCCGTGATTGAACGACTCCGGCTGTCTCGCGTCTGACGAAACGACGCACTTAAAACAAAACCGATGCCTACACGCTAACCTCACCGGGTTCGTCATCACGTCATCGCACACCGAACAAATTCTATCCTCAATCTGTCTCGCCTCCGCAGGTGCCGCCCTCGCAGCTAACAGCTCTGTCCTCGTCACCACCTCCGCCAACGACGTATCCACGAACATCGGCACGTCGCGGATAATCTCCACCGCGTTCTCTCTTTGGTTACAATTCTTATTATACTTCTTCACCGCTTTCACCACCGCGGTGTAATTCAAAATAACAAACGATCTCAATTCGCTCAACTCCGGCGCGAAGTGTTTCACGATTTGCTTCTTCGCCGACTTGAACCGCTCGACGTCGGTTTTTTCGTGCTTTATCTCCTCTTCAAGGATATCCAACTGCCCCCGAAGTCTCGTTTCGGTTTTGACGTAGAAGTCGTTCGCCTGCGTCGCACACAAAGAAGAAGCAAAAAAGGTGAGTCACGGACGACGAGGACGAGAGAAAGGAGAGAAAGCGCAGCGTTCGCGCTCCTCACACATCGTCGTCTCGACAAAGGTGATGCGCAAAATTTGGAATAATGTCCCCGAAATTATTCCCTCGGAAGAAGCAGTCGAAGAAAAAGAAACGAATAGATAACAAGAACAACAACCACGAGACAACACTCGAAGAATAATACGTACCTTCATAATTTCCGCCTGTAACGTCTTCACGAACAACCCGCTCTTCTCGCCTCCCTCGATGTCTTCTCTTTCCGCGTACAAAGCGTTCTTCAACTCCTTGTACCGAATGTAAAACTCTCGCCATTCCGGGTACCGTTCTTCCACTAAACGGCGTCCAAACTGTACCATTTTATAAAACGCGTATGTATTATGCTCTTTATATATAATATAACTCCTCTTTCAGAAGTACACACGAAGGGAATGCAGTGAACGAATGAGATTCCGTTATGCGCCGAAGCGCCAGAGTGCGCGGGGGTGATAAACACACTCTTCAAAAGAGAAGATTGTGCGGTTGTTCACACGAGGTTTTAAACAAAACAAACACCTATGGTTTAGGGTTCGTCTGACTCAGCAAAGAAGCAAACGTAGACGTGTAAAGAAGTAATAATAAAAGATTCTTCGAGATGAATAAAAACTAAAACTTTAAACTTCGCGAACTTTACTCTCGACGTCTTCTATCGTCCTCTGCGATTTTCTCCTCGCGCGTTTCTTCTGAACTACTCTTTCTCGATCCGTCTCGCTTCCGCTTGAAGAACAACTAGAGACGGCTTCGCGAGCGCCGGCGCCGGAGGCGAAGGCGGTTCTCGCGAAGAGAAAGAGAAGGAGAGAGAGGGAGAGAGATACATCTGAACGACGCGTCGTCACGCGAAGACGATGATGCACTGGGTCTCTCACTCGCTCCCAAACTCCTCTCGGAATGAGAACAGAAACGCGTTGGTTGAAAAGAGCGCAAACGCTTTCGCCGAGCTCCTCCTTCTAAAACTTCTTCCTAAAATAAAATAAAATAATAAATAAACCGTTTCTCGCGATAAAATAGTAGCGTCGCTTGTTTTTTAGAAAGCGGCTTCGCCGTCTTCCTTCTCTTCGTCGTCGTACTCCGCTTCTTCTTCGGCCGTGGCGTCTTGGTACTGCTGGTACTCGCTGACCAAGTCGTTCATGTTCGACTCGGCTTCGGTGAACTCCATCTCGTCCATGCCTTCGCCGGTGTACCAGTGCAAAAACGCTTTGCGCCGGAACATGGAGGTGAACTGTTCGGAGACGCGTTTGAACATTTCTTGAACCGCGGTAGAGTTGCCGATGAACGTCGCGGACATTTTCAACCCTTTTGGAGGAATATCGCAGACGGATGATTTGACGTTGTTCGGGATCCATTCGACGAAGTACGACGAGTTTTTGTTCTGGACGTTTAAGAGTTGTTCGTCGACTTCTTTGGTGGACATGCGACCGCGGAACAAAGCGGAGGCGGTGAGGTAACGACCGTGTCTCGGGTCGGCGGCGCACATCATGTTTTTCGCGTCCCACATTTGTTGCGTGAGTTCCGGAACGGTTAAAGCGCGGTATTGTTGCGATCCTCGAGAGGTGAGCGGCGTGAAACCAACCATGAAAAAGTGCAACCTCGGGAACGGCACCAAGTTCTCCGCCAACTTTCTCAAATCCGCGTTCAATTGACCCGGGAATCTCAAGCAGCACGTGATGCCGCTCATGACCGCGGAAATCAAATGGTTCAAATCACCGAACGTCGGCGTCGTCAACTTCAACGTTCTGAAGCAAATGTCGTACAACGCTTCGTTGTCCAAAACCATGCACTCGTCGGCGTTTTCGACCAACTGGTGCACGGACAACGTCGCGTTGTACGGCTCGACGACGGTATCGGAAACTTTCGGCGATGGGACGACGGAAAAAGTCATCATCATGCGGTCCGGGTATTCCTCGCGAATCTTGGAAATCATGAGCGTCCCCATGCCTGAACCAGTACCACCACCCAAAGAGTGACAAACTTGGAAGCCTTGCAAGCAATCGCACGACTCGGCTTCTTTACGCACGACGTCCAACACCGAGTCAATCAACTCAGCACCTTCCGTGTAGTGGCCTTTGGCCCAGTTGTTACCAGCACCAGTTTGTCCAAACGTAAAGTTATCCGGACGGAAAATTTGTCCGTACGGACCAGACCTGACCGAGTCCATCGTCCCGGGTTCCAAATCGACCAAACACGCTCTCGGAACGTATCGACCGCCGGAGGCTTCGTTGAAGTACACGTTGACGCGCTCGAGTTGTAAGTCCGAATCGCCGGAGTACGACCCAGTCGGATCGATCCCGTGTTCATCGCAAATGACCTTTTGAAATGTAAATGAAGAAACAAAGTACCGTCAGTGTTTGCGGGCGTTGAAGATGAAACGTTTGTTGAGAAAAAAAGAGTTGACCGCCGCCCACTTCTTCGAAAGTGAAAAAGGAGTTGATTGGAAAAAAATCTAAAAAAAGGTCTTCCTCTCACGTACCTCCCAAAACTTGGCGCCGATCTGGTTACCGCACTGACCGGCTTGAATGTGGACGATTTCACTGTTGTTGTTTGAGTAAAGAGCACGATCAAGCGTCAGTGATGAGAACAGCGAGAGCAACGCGTCGTCGTTGCGCGCGTGTATTGGAAAAAAACAGAGGCGGTGGTCCATCTCGCATGTGAAATGCAAAGAGAAAGGTAGTTGACCAAAACCAAAAACCGATGCGCGCGCAAAAAGCCGCGCGCATGCGCGAGCGACGAGAGAATCACGAGTGCGCCCTTTTTCTCTGCATCGTCACTCTCGTCTTCTCTCTCACGCTATGAAATGAAAACGAATGATGAAAGTACTTACCGCATGGTTGATTGTATGTATCTTTTGTGTGTGTTTGATGTGTTCTTTTTGCCGCCTTGGGAAAGAAAAAGTGAAGAAGTCTTGGGAAAAAGAGACCGAAAAAAAGAGAGAAAAAGGAGGAAAACTTTCTAAAATCAAAGAGGGTTCTTTTGTGGACCGAAACCGGTGAAAACAGTCTCTTCTTTGCGGGAGTGTGGCTATTTTTGGCATCCTTTCTAGCCGAGTTAGATTTTGCTCACACAGACTGACGAAAGGGTCAC
>Ga0114997_10001069_pt1 | contig 22802 bp, 24 predicted proteins | sample ArcticOcean_MG_C_2_FD_87045 | JGI IMG/M metagenome (GOLD analysis project Ga0114997, IMG submission 87045) | Marine microbial communities from western Arctic Ocean - ArcticOcean_MG_CB4_136 | ecosystem: Environmental > Aquatic > Marine > Oceanic | place: Arctic Ocean: Canada Basin | collected...
TATAGAGCCGTGGTAGACCACCACGTTGATAGGCTGGATGTGGAAGCGCAGTAATGCGTGTAGCTGACCAGTACTAATAGCTCAATTGGCTTGATTTATGCACTGAAAAAAATTTTTAAGAATTGATATTTAATATTTAATTAGTTTATTTTTGCTTTTTTTGTAAAATTTAACCACGAAAATATATTCTTTAGTTAACTGCTTAACTTATACTAGTGAAAAAACGTAAATATAAATTTTGGCGATTCTCAGGAAATGAGGATAAATATATTTCCAATTTTTTCAAAAATGGATTTAAATTTACAGACACTCCTTTTTCAGAAAAACTAGAAAAAAAATGGTCAGAAATCCATAACTTAAAATATTCAATTTGTGTTAACTCTTGTACATCAGCACTTCATGTTGCTTTCTTATCATTAGGGATAAAAAAGAATGATGAAGTTTTGGTTCCAGCTTTGACACCGATAATGTGTGGTACAACCATCCATTTAGCTGGTGGTACTCCAGTTTATGTAGATGTAAATCCAGATACTTTTCTTTTGGATGAAAAAGATCTAGAAAAAAAAATTACAAATAAAACTAAAGCAGTACTAGCGGTTCATATGTACTCAGGTATATGCAATCTTAATAATTTAAAAGAAATTTGTAAGAAAAAAAAACTTTTTTTAGTTGAAGATTGCGCAGAGGCAGTTGGTGGAAGAGACCAGCATGACAATCTTGCAGGTACAATAGGAGATATAAGCTGTTGGAGTTTTCAGGCAGCAAAACAACTTACAAGTGGTGATGGCGGTATTCTATCTACTAACAATCAAATACTTGCGAAAAAAATTAGAAAGTTTGGAAATCTTGGCTTTAGAACACTGGAAGCTGAAAACAGTAAAATTTTAGTTTCAAAAGATGAAAGACAAAATCCAAATTATAAGAGGTTTGATGAAATTGGTTTTAATTATAGAATGAATGAATTTACAGCAAGCATAGCGTTAGCTCAAACAGAACAAATGAGTAAGTTTGTTAGGTTGAGAAGAAATGCAGGTAAAGAATTTGAAAAAATATTTTATGAAAATAAAAATTTTAAAACTCAAAAGATATTAAAAAAAACTTTTTCCACATACTATACTTATGCTGTTTTGTTAGTTTCAGATAAATCTAAAAATGTAAATTGGTCTAAGTTTAGAAAAAAATTTATGTCTTATGGAGGAGATGGTATTTATGCGGCAAGTAGACTTATCCATCAGGAGCCTGCAATCAGAAAATATAAAATTGGAAGATGTTTTAAAAGCTGTCAAAATAACTGTGTAGTTAACTGTAAAGGTACCCCAGTAGCAAAAAAATTACAAAAAAACCTACTACTTTTTACTACCAATCAATCAAATAATATTGAGATAAAAAAACAAATAAAGGCATTAAAAAGAACAATAAATTTTTTTAATTTAGATTAGAATTATAATTTTATTTCCTTTTGTAAATTTATTGATTAACACTTAATAAAATATTATGAAATGGTGTAAAAATTGTCTTAATACCTCAACAAGGCCAAGAATTCAATTTGATGAAAATGGTATTTGTAATGCTTATATTGGGGACGATGAGAAAAAAAATTAAATCAAATTCTACAGCTAGAATTCAAGAAGAGCATAAATTTTTAGGACATTATATTTTTGACATTGTGGAAGATATACTGATAAAGAATGAAGAAATAAAATTAAAAAAAAATATTTAATGTTTGTAATCTCAGAAATTGGAATAAATCATAATGGTGACATTGATATAGCCAAAAAACTTATTGATGCATCAAAAGAAGGTGGTGCTAATGCAGTTAAATTTCAAAAAAGAACTATTGATTTAGTTTATAGTAAAGAAAAACTAGACTCATTGAGAGATAGTCCCTGGGGCAAAACAGAGAGAGAGCAAAAAAATGGTTTGGAGTTTGGAACTAAAGAATACAAAGAAATAGATGATTATTGTAAAAAAATTGGAATAGATTGGTTTGCTTCTGCATGGGACTTAGAAAGCCAAAAATTCCTTAAACAGTTTAATTTAAGATATAATAAAATTGCGTCTGCAATGAATGTTGATTTAGATTTTATGGATTTTGTTGCTAAGGAAAAGAAATACACATTTTTATCTACAGGAATGTCGACTATGGAAGATATAGAGAAAGCAGTAAATATTTTTAAAAAAAATGATTGTGAGTTTGAAATTATGCATTGTGTAGCGACGTATCCAACAGATGTTGAAGATGCCAATCTTCTTTGCATAAATACTCTTAAAGATAAATTTAAATGTAAAGTTGGCTTAAGTTCACATGAGGCTGGAACTGCATTATCAATTGGAGCAGCTGCATTAGGAATATCATCTCTTGAAAGACATATAACATTAAACAGATCTATGTATGGGTCAGATCAATCGGCTTCGTTAGAACCAACTGGATTTAAATTTGTAGTTGGTGGAGCAAGAAAAGTTCAAGAAGGATTGGGAGATGGAAAAAAAGTTTTTTTAGAAAAAGAAGTGCCTATTGCAAAAAAATTAAGAGCTCATATTAAATAATTTTAAAATGAAGGTTAATAAGATTAAATCTTCATTATCAAATTCAAAAAAAAAAAAAATTAACAAAATAATTTTAATTGGAGGAAATATATATGGTCAGGATATACCCTTCAAAAATATTTTATCTGTACTTGATAAATTAAAATTAAATATTCATTTAATTACCCAAAAAAAAAGACTGGATTTCAAATCTAAATCATACAAAACATTCAAACATTTTTTAAAAAATCAAAAAATTGAGTACTCTATTTTTGAAAAATATCGTCAAGTTGAACGTTATATTATTAAAAATTCAGACCCAAGAAAAACAATAATTTTTTCACTTAACTGTAGTTGGAAAATACAAGATAAAACTATTAAACGTTTTCCCTATCTATTTAATTATCACAATGCTTCCCTGAGATATTATAGAGGTGCCGCATGTCAATCTTGGGGATTAATCATGAGAGATAAAATATGTGAGATAAATATACACAAAATAAACAAGACATTGGATGATGGAGATGTGTTGCTTTCAAAAAAGATTAATATTGCTAATTTAAAAAACTTAAATAAAATTTATAGCAAAATAAGCAAGTATGAAAAAAATTTTTTTAAAAAATTTTTTTATTTATTTATTTCAAATAATTTAACTATTAAAAAATCTGAGACTAAAAATTCATACTATTATCCAAGACTGAATCAAAAAAAAGATTCATTTATAAATTGGAATTGGTCAATTAAAGATATTGAGAGTTTTACCCATGCATTTGATGATCCATACGATGGATCTAAAGGTAAAGTTTTAAACAAAATATATTATTTGAAAAAACCTAAAATTGAGGAATTAAAATACACACATGCTTTTCAAAGAGGATTAATAATAAGAATTATAAAAAAAAGAATATTTGTAGTTGTAAGAGATGGTGTAATTTCTTTTTTATGTAGCAATATAGAAAATATAAATTTATTAGGAAAAAGATTTAAAGTTTAATGAAAATATTTGGATTAATATTAGTGAGAGCAGACTCCAAAAGATTGCCAAATAAATGCTTTTTAAATTTTGGCAAGGTTTCGGTACTGGAACATATTATTAAAAGGTGTAAATATTTTAAAATAACCCCAATAATTTGTACATCAAATAAGAAAGTAAATTCAAAGATATTGCAGGTAGCAAAAAAAAATAAAGTAAAATATTTTGTAGGTTCAGATCAAAATAAAATAAAAAGAATGTCTGATTGTGTAAAAAAATTCAAGATAAAATATTTTCACACAATTGATGCAGATGATCCTTTTTTTTGCGGTATTCAAATAAAAAATAGCATGAAAATTCTTCTAAAGGGTTATGATGTAGTTTTTCCATCCAAAATTTCAGCTGAAGGTGGTGCATCTGTTGGATTTTCAATTAACTCTTCTTTTTTAAATAAACTTAGCTCAAAGTTACGAGTAAATAGTAAAACAGAAATGATGTGGAAATTTTTTCGATTAATAGAAAATAGAAGTGAAGCAACTTTGCAAAGGCAAGAAAATGAAATTAAAAATATCCGTTTAACATTGGATTATTATGAGGATTATATTTTTTTAAAAATCTTAAGAGATCAACTTGGAAACTTAGCATCTAGAAAAAAACTATATTTATTTATAAAAAAAAATAAATTTCTTGCAAGTATAAATTTTTTTAGAAATGAAGAATGGAAAATAAATCAGAATTATTTAAAGTAACTATTATAGAAAATTTTTTTAATATTAAAAATAAGAATATAATAATTATTGGTGCGGCCGGTTTTCTTGTCAGTCAACATGTAGAAGCTTTAATAAAAATATTTAAAAAATAAAATACTAAACATATGAATAAAGCACAATAGTGATGTGGTTATAGAAAAAAAGTTAATCAAAACGACCAAAAGATGTGGGCTGCGATGCTGTAAAATTTCAAAAAAGAATTAGAAAGTGAAAGAAAAAGTCCTTTAGGAAATACACTTGCTTAACAAAAAAAGGTTTAGAATTTGATAATAAACAATATGAGGAAATAGATAAATTTTGTAAAGATACTAATATTGGATAGTTTGCTTCAGTATGGAATAGAAATAGTTTAAATTTTCTAGACAATTTTAATTTAAAATACAGAAAAGTTGTTTTAGCCACATACGGTATTTCAAGTTTAGAACATCATATAACTTTAGATAGATCGATGTATGGCAGCGATCTATCTGCATCTTAGAAGAGCCAGGTTTGAAAAATTTAGTCGATTCAATACGAAAAATTTCTTTAGTAACTGGCAGTTTGGATAAAAAATTATTTGATGAAGAAAAATCTGTGGCTAGCAAACATAGATATTGGGAAAAATACCTATAAATTCAAAAATAACACAGTATTTAATTGTTCTTGATTGGCCAATCTAACTCTGATACAAAATAATATTATGAGAGTCATGATGGTATACCCCAACGACAGAATGGATGGCTTGATTCCTGTTGGAATATCAGTGTTATCATCTCATTTAAAACATGCTGGCCATGAAGTTAAACTTTATGATACAACTTTTTATGATACTGGTAAGGCTACAGGAGACTCATTTAGAGAGCAGATGGGTCAAGTAATACCTGTTGATTTATCTAAATATGGTGTTTCTAGAACAAAAATTAATTTAAATGATTTACAGCAAGATTTTAGAAAAGAAGTTTTAGAATATCAACCAGGACTAATAGGTTTTTCTGTTTTGGAAATCACATATGATCAAGGTTTAGAGTTAGCTAAAGCAATTGAAGATTTAGATATTCCAGTAATTTTTGGTGGTATTTACCCAACCTTTGCACCAAGAATTGTTTTAAAAGAAAAATCTATCGATATGATCTGTGAAGGAGAAGGCGAAGAGATGTTTGCAGAACTAGCAACTAAGATAGAAAAAAAAGAAAATATTAAAGATATTTTAAATTTAACCTTGAAGGTAAATGGAAAAGTATATCGATCTGGTAGAGAGTGTAAGTTAGATGATTTACCTACAGGAGATAATATTTATGGAGAAAATATTGGATTGAGACGTCCACAAACCAATATGGCAAAGACATTATTGCCCCCTGATTATACAATTTACGATGATAAGAGATTTTGGAAAAAAATGGGTGGCAAGGCAGTAAGAACAGTTGCAATGGAGTTAAGTAGAGGATGTCCTTATACTTGCACTTTCTGTTGTGTGCCAATGCAGCAACATCAACATAAATTTGCTAGAGCTAAATATTCAGAATTTGTTGGTCGTGACAAAGAGGCAAAACAATCTGCGGTCGCTAATGACCCATATCATAGAGAAAAACCAATCCCAAAGTTTATAGAGGAGGTAGAAAGAGCTCAAGAGAAGTATACACTTGATTTTATTTATTTCACTGATGAGAGTTTTTTATCAATGCGACCCCAAAGGTTTGAGGAATTTATTGAGAAATATGGAAAAATAAAAATTCCTTTTTTTATTGAGTCTAGGGTTGAAACGGTTAGGCCAGGATATGCTAAAGCTCTAGAAAGTGTTGGCTGTAGAGGTATAGCTATGGGTGTTGAGAGTGGTAGTATAGAACTTAGAAAAAAATTATTAAAAAGAAGTATGGATAATGAAATAATTATTAAAGCGTTTAAAGAATTTGAAAAAACATCTGTTCGAATTTCTGCCAATAATATTATTGGTTTTCCAACAGAAACCAGGGAAGATATCATGAAAACTGTTGAGTTAAATAGAGAGATAAACCCTGACAGTGTAGTTGTTAATGCTTTTAGACCGTATTCTGGAACAGAATTAAGAAAAATATGCATAGAAAAAGGATTAATTCCAAAAGAAGATAGAGCCGAAGATAACAGAGCTTATGGAGCTTTTGATAATGGAGCATTAACTTCCGCTGAATTGGAAAGTATAAGAAAAGTATTTGCTTTATATGTAACTTTTCCAAAGAATAGATGGAATGAAATAAAAAAAGCAGAAACAGATGAAGTTGCTTATAAGAAACTTATGGAAGAATACAGTTCTGGAAAATTATTTAATAGAAAAGTCAGACCTGAATTGAATTCATCGTTGGATAAAAATGTTCTTGCGAATGAAATATTTGTTAACGATGAAGAAGCAATAGTCATCTAAATATTATTTAGCCCAATTTACAAATCTTTTTAACTTCAGTCTAAGTTCATCAGCTAGCTCATTGATAGTTTTATCAAAATTATTTTCAACAATTATATCTGGTTTTGTCGGAAGGTCTGCTTTAATATCCAATCCAATAATATTTGTTTTAACTTTTTTATAAAGTAGTTTTTTATTAAATTTGATTATTTTTTGTATGTCAGCTTTAATATAAATTTCTATATAGTTATCAATATTATTTTTATTCCAAGCCCTACCATCTTTGTACAAACTAACCACGTTCATTAACAAGTTAATATTCTGATCTGTAATTAATTTACTAAATTTTTGATAGTAAGCTAAATTAGCTTTTCTACTTTTCAAATCATATGTGTGTAAATTCATTAATTTGCGAACTTGATCTCCACTTATAGTAATCGTAGGTCCAAATTCTTTAATTATATATTTTGATACTTTATTTGAAATTTTAGTTTTACCAGAACCAGATAATCCAGTAACAAAGAATAATATACCTTTATTTTTATTTTTTTTTTTCATATAAATAAGCTTTATATTTCATTAATAAATAGGATAAATTATTAATAATTAGTTTAAATATTTTTATAATCAAAATGTATTTTCAAATTTACAAAAAAATCTATAAGTCAAATATTGGCTATAGACCAATTAAAAATTCATCAATTATTGAATTTTTTATAAACAGAGCATCAATTTTATTTGTGCCAATTTTTATAATTTTAAAAGTTGCGCCAAATAAAGTAACAATTTTAAATTTTCTTATAGCTATTTTTGCAATTTATTTAATAGCTTTAGATAATAGCTTTTTTACACATGGAATTTTATTATTTTTTCTAACAATTTTAATAGACAATATAGATGGAAGTGTTGCTCGATATACTCAAAAAACTTTTTCTGGTAAATTTTTAGATTCATTGTCAGATGCATTTGTTTATTCTCTAATTTATTTATCAATATCTCTCTTTTTTTTTAAAATAAGTGGTGATTTGTTATTGTTAGCTTTTGGAGTATTTTCATCTTCATTAATTTTATTTGAAGTGCTTGTTTTAGATAAATTTTCTGCCCTAGTTAGATGGAGTAATGAAGAAAATAAGAATAATTTTAGTCCCTATATAAGAAAAACATTTTTATTAAGATTTTTTTTAGTATTAAGAGATATTATTTTAACACTTACTTTTTTACTGATTTTTATTGTTAATGAAATTGAGCTATTCAGGCTTTCCTTGTTTATAATTAATTTGGCTTGGTTAATTTCTTCGATATCTAACGTTGTTATGCATATTTATTTTGCAAAAAAATATTTAAATTTTAAAAAAAAATAAAAATTTTGCTTTTTATGTATATGTGTATTAAACAATACAAACCTTATGAAAAAAAATAAAATTGTCTATTGTGGTTTTGCTGCTGATATTTTGCACGAAGGTCATATAAATTTATTAAAATTTGCATCAAAGTATGGAGATGTTACGGTTGGTTTATTAACAGATAAAGCAATAGCTAATTATAAAAAGTTTCCACATTTAGATTATAAACAAAGATTGTCAGTCATTGAGAATATTAAATACGTAAAAAAAGTTATACCCCAATCAACACTTGACTATAGTGAAAATTTAAAATTACTAAAACCAGATTATGTTATTCATGGAGATGATTGGAAAAAAGGTCCACAATCAAAAATAAGAAAACAAATTATTTTGGAATTAAAAAGATGGTCTGGTAAACTTATAGAAAAAAAATATACAAAGAATATATCCTCTTCAATTATAAAGGAAAAAATTAGAAAAGTAGGAACAACTCCAGATCTAAGAAGAGCAAAATTAAAAAGATTAATGGAAGCAAAAGGTATTGTTAGGGTTTTGGAGTGCCACAATCCTTTAACTGGTTTAATAGTAGAAAATATAAATTCACAAAAACCTGGAAGACTCAATGAGTTTGATTGTATGTGGTCATCAAGCCTGACTGACTCTGTTTCTCGAGGAATGCCAGATAATCAATCGGTAGATTATTCAACGAGGATCAACGGTGTTAATGATATATTTAATGTTACTACTAAGCCTATGATATTTGATATTGATAATGGAGGTCAGTTAGAACACTTGCCCCATGTTGTTAAAAAATTAGAGAGAGCTGGTGTTTCAGCAATCATAATGGAAGATAAAATTGGATTAAAAAAAAATTCTTTATTTTCAGATCAATCAAATGTTCAGCAAGATAATATTAAAGATTTTTGTGCAAAAATTATTAAAGCAAAAGAATCGACTATAAGTGATGATTTTTTAGTTATTTCAAGAATAGAAAGCTTGATATTAGGAAAATCTGTTGAAGACGCACTTAAAAGAGCAATTGCTTACAGCAAAGCTGGGACAGATTGTATTATGATACACTCAAAAGATAATAACCCAAAAAGTATTTTTCAATTTGCGAAAAGGTTTTCAAAAACACAATATGCTAGACCTTTAGTATGTGTACCATCAACTTATTCAAAAACTAAAGAATCAGAATTAATTAAAAATGGCTTTAATATAGTAATCTATGCAAATCAACTTTTAAGATCATCGTATTACTCAATGATGAATACAGCTAAAACTATTCTAAAAAATGAAAGAGCATTTGAATGCGAAAAAAATATAAGTTCTGTTAAGGAAATTATTGAACTTATAAATTAAATAATGATTAACCCAAAAGAGTTATCAAATTTTCTTTTAAAAAAAAAAATAAACTTTTATTCAGGGGTACCGGATAGTGTTTTAAAAGATTTTCTTAGCAGCATTAACCAAAATAAAAAAATTACCAATATAACATGTGCAAATGAGGGGGCTGCAGTATCATTAGCAATTGGTAATTATTTAGGGTCAAAAAAATTAGGGTTAGTTTATTTTCAAAATTCAGGATTAGGTAATGCAATTAATCCATTAATTTCAATAGCAGATAAAAGTGTTTACTCGATACCAATGGTTTTGTTAATTGGATGGAGAGGATCACCAAACTCTAATGATGAACCTCAACATATGGCAAAAGGAAAAATAACAAAATCTTTACTTAAACTATTGGATATTAAACACTCAGTTATAGAAAATAAAAAAGATTTTAAAAAAATAGAAAAATTGATTAAATTTTCAAGAACTAAGAAAAGACCAGTAGCAATATTGATTGAGAATAAGGTTTTTTCAAAATTTAAAAAAGTTAAAGTCAAAGATTTTAACAAATCTATAAATAGATCAGATTTTTTGATATCTTTGTTAAAAAATGTAAATAATAAGGATAAAATTATTTCAACAACAGGCTACACGTCAAGAGAGCTAAATAAAATAAGAAAAGATCATAAAATTAAAAAAGCTAAAGATTTCTATATGGTTGGTGGAATGGGACACTGTTCATCTGTAGCTTTAGGCTGCTCATTAGCAAATAATAATAAAATTATTTGTTTAGATGGTGACGGGTCCCTTTTGATGCATATGGGTTCAATTGCAACCATAGGCTTTTATAGTAAAAATAATTTTAAATATATTTTATTAAACAATAATGCTCATGAATCAGTAGGAGGTCAAAGTACCAATGCCTCAAATATAGATTTTCAAAAATTTTCTAATAGCGTAGGATTAAAAAGTTATACGCAAATCTCATCAATTAAAAGCCTAGATAGTAAGTTAAAAAGTTTTCTTGCCTCAAAACATCTTAAATTTTTAGAGGTTAGAATAAAATCTAAGAATATAGATAATTTAGATAGACCAAAAAACTTTTTAAAGATTAAACAAAACTTTATCAAATAATTTTATATGTTTGATAGTGGTATTTCAAAAATTAGTGATTTTAATCAAATTATTGAACAAAAAAATTTTAATAAAATTTTTCTAATCACAGGAAAAAACTCTTTTTTTAAGTCTGAAGCAAACCTGCTATTTAAGTTTTCAAAAAAAAAAAATGTAAAGTATTACTATAAAAAATCAATTTTACCTGAGTATGATGAACTTTTAATTATATTAAATGAAATACACAATTTTAAGCCGGATTTAATTTTAGCAATAGGGGGTGGTGCAGTAATTGATTATGCAAAAATAGCTAGTATTGTTGATTTAAGTTTAATTATAAAATTAAAAAGTAAGTTAATTAGATATGATAATATCAGTAACAAGAAAGTTTACCCTTTAATAGCAGTGCCAACAACAGCAGGAGCAGGTGCAGAGGTTACCTCAAATGCTGTTATATATATTGATAAGATTAAATATTCTGTTGAAAATAAACTTTTGATACCCAATTATTTTTTTTTATTTACAAGATTAATAATTGGCAACCCTTATAAACTCAAAACCTCAGCAGGGTTTGATGCAATTGCACAAGCCATTGAAAGCTTAATTTCTATGAAATCCAGTAAAGCAAGCGTCGCGTTTGCCCGTAAATCTTTGATACTGTCTTCAAAAAATTATTTATCATTTATCAAAAAACCTAATAAGGAAAATTCAAAGAATATGCTTGTTGCATCTAATTTAGCAGGTAAAGCAATCAATATTTCTAAAACTACTGCTCCTCATGCTGTATCATACCCCTTCACAACTTTGTTTGGGATAAGCCATGGTCACGCTGTATCATTAACTTTAGAAAAATTTTTATTGTTTAATTATAAAAAAAAAAAATTTTCAAGATCGAGTTTTGATTTAAACAATAGATACAAAATAATTTTTGAAAATTTTCAAGTAAATAATATTGATGATTTATGTAATAAGATTAAATTTATCAAGAAAGAAGCAAATCTTGAGGACTCTTATAAAAAACTTAATATAAATATTTCTTCAAGTTTAGATAAGATTCTAAGTCAAATAAATATCTTAAGGTTAAAAAATAATCCTATAGATTTAAAAAAAAGTGATTTAAGACAACTTTTAAGTAATGATTTTGAATGAAATTAATAAAAAAAATTTTAAATCTTGCACTAAGTCCATTAAAAATTTTGCCTTTTAAAAAAGATAAGATAATCATCCAAAGCACTAATCCTGATAATTATAATAATAATCCAAAATACCTCTTTGAATATTTATCAAGAAATAAGTTAAATATTTATTGGTTTTGTCAAAACTCTGAAGTTAAAAAGTACCTTACTAAAAATAATTTTAACTACATAAGTTATAACAATCCTTTAAAACTTATTTATGTTAGCTTGTGTGCTAAGGTTATTCTAGACGCAGGATCTAATTATTTTAATTTTCTTAACTTAGTTCCTAAATCAGCAAAAAAAATTCACATTGGACACGGGGCTGCTAATAAAATGGTTCTTCATAAGTTTTATAAATCAAAATCTGTAGATTTTTATTATAAAAAATTTGATTATATTAATTTTCCCTCTAGATACACAATTAAAAATGTAGCTAGAAAACAATATAATCTAGATAAGCAAAAAATCATTTATCTGGGTTATTCAAAATTTGAAGAATTAAAAAAACCAAATAATAAAAAAAATAACTCAAAAAAAATTATATTTTATACTCCTACTTGGAGACCATATTCTTACCCACTACCTATACTGAATTTGAAAAATTTTGACCTTAAGTCTTTTAAAAATTTTTTAAGCAAGAATAACATTATCTTTGTTTATTCAAAACATTCAATTAATTCTAATGCTGATAATGATAAATTTGAGGATAAGAAAAATATCTTTTTTATAAATTCCAAAAAAAATGTTTTTTTCGACATGACAAAATATTTAAAAAAAATAGACTTATTGCTAAATGATTGCTCTTCAACTTCAATTGAAACTTTATTCTTAAATAAACCTCAAATTAATATTTTTCCAGATCTCAAACGTTACGATTTAGAGAGTGGATTTATAACCAAATATCAAGAAAATTTAACCGGTCCATTAATCAAAGATTATAATGACTTAAAAAAAATCATACTTCAATATTTGAATAACCCAAAAATATATCAAAAAAGATATGCTAAAAGTATAGCAATAGAAAAAAATAGATATTATGATCTATTCAATAATAATTCTAACAAGTTATCATTAAAGTTTATTAAATCTTTATTGTAAAAATTATAAATTTCCAGTTAAAGATTTTTCAGTTTTGTTTTTGGAGTTTTTTTTATCTTTAAAATAATTTGTATACTGGGATCCATTCGAAATATCTGAGTAAGTATAGTACAGAACTTTTCTATCTGTGTTAGAATTATTTTTTTTAGAACGATGTGGACATGTATTCTTGAAAATTACCATATCACCGGGTTGCAAAATTATTTTTTCAAAGGATGTCTTTTTTTCAACTTCATCTAATAGTTTGGGGGTTCCATCATTAGTAGTGTTTTTTAATAATTGATTAAAGTCACCATCATGAGAATTTGCTATTTCTATTGTGCCATTTTCCTCTGTACATTCATCTAGTGCTAAAAGAATATTTACAAAAAAATCCCCATAATAATACCAACCATTTTGTAAGTTTAAATTCGTATCTATAAACTTAAATACCCCATCATAATGAGCGCTAAAACCTTCACCACCTGGAGGCTTTGTGTTTAATTTATCCTTAAAGATTACAACCTCTTTATTAATAGAATCTTTGATAAATTCACAGTATTTTAAGTTTAAATTATTTAAATTTGGACCTTTATCGTATAATTGCTCTAATCGTCTTAATTGATTTTTTCTATCCTTGTAAATAGTAATATCAGTTATACATTTTATCTCATCTATGATTTTATCAATCATATTTTTATTAATAAATTGAGTAACTTTAAAATAACCTTTTGTATTAAATTCATTGATAAATTTATGTATTTCCATCTTAAAATAAATATCACTATATAATGAAAATAAAATATAAAAATAATAGTAATATCTGAATAGGGTTCAATAATTAATGTTTTTTAAATTATATTTTCAAATTTTGAATAAAAGCTATTTATAATGTACAAAGAGTTAAACTTGATTAATCAATGAATATATTAACCCTCATATGTGCAAGAGCAGGATCAAAAGGAATTAAACATAAAAATATTAAATTATTTAATAACAAGCCACTCATTTATTATTCTATTAAGCAAGCGCTTTCGTCTAAATTTATAAATGAGGTAAATATTTCAACTGATAGTCTAAAAATTGCAAATATATCTAAAAAGTATGGTGCTAAAGTTAAATTTATAAGAGAAAAAAAATTAGGAAGAGATAATACTCCCGAAATTAAAGTTTGGCAGGATGCAATAAAAAAACTAGAAAAAATTAATGATATTAATTATGACTGCATTTGTGTACTACCTGTCACGTCCCCATTAAGAAAAAAGATGGATATTGAAAAATGTATTCAAGTTTTCAAAAAAAATAAATGTGATGGAGTTTTGTCAATATCAGCTTCATCTAAAAACCCATATTTTAATATGGTTTCTATAAAAGACAATTATTTAAAACTTATTAAAAATAAAAAAATATATCAGAGACAGATGGCACCTAAAGTTTATGATATAACAACTGTTGCTTATGTTATGAGTGCAAATTTTATTAAAAATAATAATAATATGTTCAATGGTAAATTAATGTATAATTTTGTACCTAAAGAAAGATCAATAGATATAGATGATATGTTCGATTTTAGAATTGCAGAGTTTTTGTTTAAAAAAAATTAATTTATATGAAAAAATTTTTAAAAAATAATTATAATTTTAATAACAGAAATATAATAATAACAGGAGGTCTGGGATCATTAGGACTTAAATTATCTAAATTATTTTATGATTCTGGGGCAAATATAATTATCACAGACAAATATGAGCAAAGTAGTGTTCGCAATAAATTAAAAATATTTACTAATAAAAAGAAATTTACGTACGTTAAATGTGACTTGTCATTAATGGAAGAAAGAAATTTCTTTTACAAAAATGTAAAAAAAAAATTAAAAAAAATTGATATTTTAATTAACAATGCGGCATTAACAGGGGATAGCTTAGGGAAATCATCAAAAAATTTTTTATCTCAAAACAGTGATTTATGGCATAAAGAAATTGATGTAAATCTAGTTTCGGTTATAGAAATTATTCAGAATTTTAGAAAATTGCTTATGATAAGTAAAAAACCATCAGTAATCAATATCGCTTCTATATATGGTTTTACCGCACCAAAATTTAAAATATATAAAAATTCAAAATTTAGCAGCCCTATTGGATACTCTGTTTCAAAAAGTGGTTTAATCCAACTTACAAAATGGTTTGCATCTTTTTTATCTCCTAAGATTAGAGTTAATTGTATTTCACCTGGAGGGATATTAAGAAAACAAAATAAAAACTTTATAAAAAATTACTCAAATGAGACATTGCTTAAAAGAATGGCAACTGAAGACGATGTTATAGGTGGAATTGTTTTTTTTGCGTCCGAGTCATCTCAATATATTACAGGCCACAATCTGATTATTGATGGTGGATGGAGCATCTAAAAATGAATGAATTTAAATATAATTTCATATCAAATAATAGCTCTTTTGTTGACTGTATAACTAAAATTTCTCAAGCTAAAATTAAAACTTTATTTGTTTTAAATAAATCAAAAAAATTAGTGGGAAAAATTAGTGATGGAGACATCAGAAGGGGAGTGCTTAAATATAAAAGCCTGGAAAGTACTGCTTCTAAAATTATGAGAAAAAATTTTTTTTATCTAACTAAAAAAAAATTAATTGATCATAAAAAATTAAAAAAAAATAATTTTTTATTAATTCCAATATTGAACAGTAAAAAAGAAATTATTGATATTAAAAAATTAGAAGAAGATGGTAATAAAAAAAATTTTGAAAATACAGTCTTGATAATGGCAGGTGGTTTTGGAAAGAGATTAAGACCTTATACAAATAAAATTCCCAAGCCCATGTTAAAAATTAATGGAGTGCCGATCCTGGAGAGAATAATTTGTAATTTTAGAGATTATGGATTCAAAAATTTTATTATTTCAACTTTTTATAAATCAAAAAAGATATCTGATTATTTTAAAAATGGCAAAAAATTACAAGTAAATATTAGTTATATAAATGAAAAAATTCCATTAGGGACAGCAGGTGCGCTAAGTTTGGTACCTAAGAAAATAAAAGACGCAATTATTGTTGCTAATGGAGATGTTTTAACCAAACTCAACCCAGTCACATTAATTGACTATCATGAAGAAAATAAATTTGATTTTACTGTAACGTCAATCAATTATAATTATCAATTACCATTTGGATCTATAGATATTAAAAAAAATAAAATTTTTAATTTGGAAGAAAAACCTAAGATGGTTTATAAAATAAATGCAGGAATTTATGTTATAAGTTCTAAAATTTATAAGAAAATTAAAAAAAATGTTAATATTTCAATGACAGATTTAATTAAAACACTAATAGTAAAAAAAAAGAAAGTTGGAGCATTTCCAATATATGAAAATTGGAATGATATTGGTGATAAAAAAACTTTTAACAAATTAAATAATCATAATTTGATAGATTTATAATCTTATACTTTTTTCAAAGTTTGCTAAAGAAATTCCATTATCAATAGATTTTTTTCTAGCTATCTCCAATCCAGACCCAAGAAAGTTAAATAAATTTGCTGTTAAAACTCCAGATACATTTTTAATTTTCAGTCCTTCTAATATGTGCTCAGGTTTACCTGCTCCACCCATTAGTAAAATAGGGGATTTTATCTTATTATTAAAATTTTTCATAATTTCAAGATCTAGCCCAGTACCGTTACCATCTTTATCTATTGAATTTAAAATAAGCTCTCCATAAGGAATTTTTGGTAAAATATTATCTTTAAAATTACTAAGCGTCATTAATGATTTTGTGCCAGACTCAGTAAAAATATTATAGTCTTCATTATTGTTGATAGCCTGATAGTCAATCATTATACTAATTGATTGCTCCCCCCAGAGTTCTGCTGTTTTAAACATTAGTTCGGAGTCGTAAATTTTAGAATTAATTAATATTTTGTCCGCACCATTTAAAAAATAATTTTCAACATCATCAATTGATGATATGCCACCACCGATTGTTATTGGGATAAAAATTTTTTTTCTTAATTTTTCAATATTTTCTAGAAATTTTTTTTTATCTTCTTGAGTTGGTTTTTTTTTTACTAAAATACATACTAATTCATCTATGAAGTGGCATGTATCACCAAATCCAAAATTATTTATTAACCAATCTATATCACCAACCTTTTGAAGTCTAAAATTTCTACTTAAATAAAAAAAACCATCACAGTACAATAAAGCAAATATAATTCTTTTATTTAACATTAATTTAGTGATAAAAAATTTTTTAATATTTTTAAGCCTGAATTATGACTTTTTTCTGGATGAAATTGTGAAGCAAATATATTTTGATTTTCAATAAAAGAAATAAATTTTTCTCCATAAGTAGTTTCGCTGATTATATTTACTTTTGATGTTGAGCAAATTCTGTATGAATGAACAAAGTAAAAAGGTGAATCATTTGGAATATCATTCCAAATTTTTGTGTTTTTATGTTTAACATTATTAAAGCCAACATGTGGTAAGTTTAAATCATTATTTGTTATAAATTTATCGCAGTGTCCTTTAAAAAAACCAATACCTTTATTTACCTCACCTCCCTCAGATCCATCCTCAAACATAAGTTGCATACCAACACAAATTCCAAATAAATATAATCCTGATTTTGCATATTCTTTTAAAGATTCGTTCCATCCATATTTATTTATCAATTTTGAATTTTGAGCAAAAGAGCCAACACCAGGTAGTATTATGTGAGAATATTTAAAAATATTTTTAGGATTTTTTTCTAGGCATGCATCGTATCCAAGAAATTTAATAGCATTAAATACTGATGCAATATTTCCATATCCAATATTAATGATACCAATTTTTTTTTTCATTTAATTTTGAATTTTGGAACCCATTTATTTTTTTTTTCAAATAAATCTTTATTAGCCCATTTATCAATATTTTCTAAAAAATCTTTCATATTCATTTTGTAATATTCACAATATTCTTCAAATAAATGTTCTGGGTACATGTCATCGTACATATTAACTAAATGTATTGCTTGCTCACGGCTCATTGAACCTCTTCTAATATCAATACACGAGTCTTGGTTCGCTCTTCCAAACCCAAATTTCAAGTACATAAAATATGTATGTAAAAGATAAATTTTTTGATCTGTTTGTGAAAAATTGGTGTAGCTGCCATCGTTCAAAGTCTCATTTTCTTTTAATCCACAATGTTTTTTAGCAATTTCATAATTTCTGTAAGGATCCCAATTTTCATAAAAGCCATAATGTGTGATTTCAAGATTTAATTTTTTAATTTCATCTTCTTTGGGAAATTTAAACCAATAAAGTTCTCTTTCATTTAAACCAGATTTTTTCAAAATTTTTTGATAACCACCCTCTAAATATGCATGTTTAATATAATCAATATTATATGTACCGTTATGTTTATTTTTTGCATCACCACCGTATTCCACCTCACCATCCTCTGAATAAAAAACCAAGGGTATGTTAAATTGTACTGCTACTCTAAAAACAGCTGTGTGTATTGCTATCAACCATCCATAATAAGGAAAACCCATTTCTGTTAATCCCAACTTGCAAAGTTTTCTCATTGCTTCACTATCTGGACTTACAAGGACATGATCATAACCTTTGGAAATAAAACTATTTAAGTTTTCTATACCCAATTTAGTTTCAGTAATTGGTCTTATAGTTATTGACAATGGATTCATCTTATATTTATTTTTTAAATTATAAGTAACATAAGAACCATCTTTCCCACCACTGACAGTTGTAATGCAATCAAATTGTTTTTTTTCAGAGCGGTTTCTGTCTAGTAATTGAATTAATTTTTCTTCTCTTTTTTTCCAATCAAGCTTTTCTTTTTCTTCTACCCATCTACAAGCAGAACAAAAGCCTTTTTCATCAAAAGTAACCCTTGGTCTTGTTGACATAACCAAGCAGTTTTTACACCAAAAAATATCTTTCATTATATTTTCATTATTTAAAATTTAATATCAAAAAATTTTTTTAATTTTATATTTTTAAAATCATAAAACCTTATAACATCAATTATTTTTTTAGATGCACCTTTTTTCCCATAGGGGCTAATTGTATGCTTTAAATTTTTTGAAAATTCTTTGCTGTATATTTTTTTGAGGCTTTTATTTATTTGTTCATTTGTAAAATTACAGTCTATTATACTTTGGGTTCTTATTCTTCCATTTTGTCTATTTCCAATATTAATAGTACCCTTTTTTAGATAGGGTACCTCAGATAAACCACTTGATGAATTTCCAATAACACCATCAACATGAGACACTAGAGAAAGATACATTTTGTGTCCTAATGATTCAAAAATTATTGTATTTTTATTTCTTAAAGCAAATTGCTTAATTGAACGAATTATCTCTAAATTACCAGTATCAATATTAGGGATTGTGAATAATAATTTAGTTTGTTTTAATCTAGAAAGAGATTTTAATAAAATTAAAATATTTTTTTTATTAAGATTTTTTCCAATAGTTTCTGGATGGTATGTAATTAACAAATTTTTTTTTAAAAATTTAAAATTAAGCTTTTGTTCAATTTCATTTTTTTTAAATAATTCTTTGTTAGCAATTTTATCTATACTTAGTCCGCCAACATTAAAAATATTCTTTGGATTTTCTCCTAATTGCATAACTCTTTTGCCATATATTTTATTAGCAACAAAATGTAAATCTGACATTTTTGTTATTGAATGTCTAAACGCATCATCAATAGCACCACTTGTTAGTTCGCCACCGTGTAAATGAGCTAAAGGAAAACCAAGTATATGAGAACTAATTGCAAAAGCAAATATTTCAAATCTATCTCCTAGAATTATTGATAGATTTGGTTTTTCAGCATTTAATAGTTTAGAGAATTGCTTAACACCAACAGAAAAAGCATCTGATATATCTTTACTGCTATCACCACTTATATTTAAATTTACCTTTCTGATATTTTTACTATTATCACCTATAACTTCTTGAATAGTGTTTCCATGTTTTTTTGAAAAATGAGATCCCGTCACTAGAACAACAGTCTTAAATTTTTTTTCTTTTTTAATTTCAAATATCAGCTTTCTTAACATCCCATAGTCAGCTCTACTTCCCGTAACTATTAATATTTTTTTTATCATTTATTGTTTTTTTTAATTTTAGAAATTATTTTCATAATTTTTAATCCTTGTTTTAAATTGCAAACTTGTTTGTTGTCATTTTTAATTATTGATTTGTGAACTGAGGTATACGTACTGTTTTTACTTATTTTAAAATTTTTAGTTATTTTTTTATTTTTATTATAAATCACTATATTATTTTTAATTAAATCACCAATTATTGTCGATTTAGTTGTTACAATTCTAATTTTTCTTTCTTTTGCGTTATCAAAAAAATTAATTTGTAAGTTACAAAATTTTACTTTTTCACAAATTAGATTTAAAATTAAAATGTCATCTGTATTTATTTTTAACGTTGATAACTTTGAATTAAAAGAAGAGTGAATTTTATTAATTCCAAATAAGTAATTTGCTATATCTATTTCATGACTCAATTCTAACAAAACACCTCCACCAAATTTTTTTTGAGCAGAATTGCTTTCTGAATATTTAATATTTTTTCTCCAATTTTTAAGATTTGAGAAACAGGATATTGAAGAGAATATTAATTTTTGATTTGTAATATAATTTTTAATAAATTTTATTACAGGATGAAATCTTAAATTATAGTTTATAAAAATTTTATTATTATTTATTTCTTTATAATTAAAATATTCATCAAATAATGGTTTTTCAACTAGAATTTTAATTTTTGAAAAATTATCATTTATATATTCTAAGTATTTTAAGTGTTTGGATGTGTGAGATGCAATAATTACATAATTAGGGTTAAAATTCTTAATATTTTTTTTTTCTATAATATCTAAACTTTTAATTTTTCGTTTGGTTAGTATCTTAATATTTTTGTGATTATTTATTTTTAAAATTTTGTAATGTTTTTCTCCAATAGAGCCATAACCAATAATTAATATTTTAATCATAATTTTTAATTCTTTTAATATTCAATTTTTAATGAATAATCTTCAAATTCACATCTAAAATATTATTAATAATTTTCAAAGGTTTTTACGTAAATAATTTTATTTATTGCCTATTTTTAATAAATATGAATTTTTAAGTATAATTTTATAATTTAACAGTTAATAACCTTTAAACATAACAGTTTATAATATCTTTAATTAATATAAAAAATTACAATATGTTTCCACTTTATTATAAAAGTTTATTAAAAGGCACAGTTATCCATGGATAGATTTGATCTAAAAAATAGAGCAGCTCTTGTTACAGGTGGAGGTGGTCTTTTAGCTCTACAACACTCAAACGCGATTTTAAAAAAAGATGGAACACTAATTTTAGTTGACATAAATAAGAAAAATTTAAGTGTAAACCTTAATGAGTTAAAAAAAAAATATAATAGAAAAATTTATTCCTATATTTGTGATATTACAAATGAAAAAGAAGTAGTAAAACTTAAGAATAAACTTTTCAAATTAAAAATTCTACCTCAAATTTTAATCAATAATGCAGCAATAGATTATAAGCCAAAAAAAGAAATAAAAAAAACCAAGAGTAAAACAAGACTGGAATTTTTTGACATAAATGAACTTAAAAAAGAAATTAATGTCGGATTAGTTGGGGCAGTTATATGTAGTAAAATTTTTGGTTTTGAAATGGCTAAAAATAAAAATGGTGTTATTTTAAATATAGGTTCAGATTTATCTTTTATTTCTCCTGATCAAAATTTATATAAAATAAAAAATACAAAAGAATCCCACCAACCTGTAAAACCAGTATCTTATTCTATCATTAAACATGGAATCTTAGGATTAACCAAATATACAGCCAATTATTGGATAAAAAAAAATGTAAGATGTAATATGTTGGCGCCTGGTGGAATTATCAACAATCAACCAAAAAATTTTATTAATAAGATCAAAAAGATTATTCCAATAGGAAGAATGGCAAAAAAAGATGAGTATGAAGATGCTATATTATTTTTGATTTCAGATGCATCATCTTATATGAATGGATCTTCTTTAATCATAGATGGTGGTAGAATAAGCTTATGAAAAATGATTTAAAAAAATCATTAATAGAGTCAATTAATTTAAAAAAAAAATTAATCAAATTAAATGATAAAATACAACATTCTATATCCTTAACATATGAAACGATTGTAAATAATAATAAAATTATGATTTGTGGAAATGGTGGTTCAGCTGCAGATGCACAACATTTAGCTGCAGAATTTTTAGTAAGGTTAAGGCCAAAAGTTAATAGACAACCTTTACCAATATTTTCACTAGCAATGGATAGCTCAACATTAACAGCGTGCTCTAATGATTATAAATTTGAAGATATTTTTTATAGGCCTTTAAAAGCTTTGGGAAATAAAAATGATTTATTAATTTGCATATCTACTTCTGGAAATTCAAAAAATCTTATCAAAGTTATAAAAGAAGCTAAAAGAAAAAATATTTATGTAATTAGTTTTCTAGGTAAAGATGGGGGTAAAATGAAAAACATGTCAGATGTTGAAATTATAATTCCATCTAAAAATGTAGCAAGAATTCAAGAATGTCATATTTTTCTTGGACATTTTATTTTTGAGCAAGTTGAAAACTTAATCATTAAGAATAATAAAGCTAAAAAGAAGAAAAATTAGCAATTAAAATAAAATTTTAAATTCAAATTGAAAACTTTAGATACATATTTTGTTAGCTTTGAAAATATAAAGTTACCCAAGTCAATTATTAAAAAAAAAATAGCTGGTTTAGAGGTTGTTTTTGATAAATTAAAAATAGACAAAGAAGAACATATTGTGATCGAAGATATCAATTTTGATGCCTACAGATATAGATTTATAGATAATATTGCAGCTTTTATTGCTGAAAAATATTATTATGAAAATAAAGTAAAATTTAAGAATGAATATTTAGAAAAAAATATAGGTTCTGATTATATTGAAAGACTTATTAAAAAAGAAATATTAACAAAAACTACAAGAATAATCAGAGATTTATTTTTAGCAAATATTGCCTTAAAAAAAAATGGTTTAAAAGAAATATTTATTTACAATGA